>Ga0207967_1000033_pt1 | contig 105424 bp, 74 predicted proteins | sample LakWasMet20_HOW5_2_FD_183866 | JGI IMG/M metagenome (GOLD analysis project Ga0207967, IMG submission 183866) | Freshwater sediment methanotrophic microbial communities from Lake Washington under simulated oxygen tension - Sediment Metagenome... | ecosystem: Environmental > Aquatic > Freshwater...
ACCCCAACCCTGAAGGGGTTGAATCTCACTACTAAAAACTCAACTACTTATCACCCTAACCCTGAAGGGGTTGAATCTCACTACTAAAAACTCAACTACTTATCACCACAACCCTGAAGGGGTTGAATCTCACTACTAAAAACTCAACTACTTATCACCACAACCCTGAAGGGGTTGAATCTCAATACTAAAAACCTTACCACTGATCACCACAACCCTGAAGGGGTTGAATCTCACTACTAAAAACCTTACCACTGAACACCCCAACCCTGAAGGGGTTGAATCTCACTACTAAAAACCTTACCACTGAACACCCCAACCCTGAAGGGGTTGAATAATTAGACCTCATCACTTAAAACCAAAAGGGACGCGATCTTTCGATAAACTCAAGAACCCCGACATCCTAAAAAACAAAAAAGGGACGCGATAAATCGACGTCCCTACGTTTGGTTTTCTAACTACTATCTCTAGCATCTAACTCTAGCTTCTAACTTCTATCTCTAGATTCTATCAGCCGCGGCTGACTAATCCGAATCCACCCCATCGGTGCTGCTGCCTGTTATTGAATCATTGTGGCGCACTCCTGTTTTGATGATTAAACGCGCTGCGAAATATTCGTTGAAAAAATCGGGTGAGATGCGTTTGATCAAGCGAACCATGTTGTCGATGCGTTCCTTTACGATGGTGTCGATGGCATTTGCCTTCATGTCCATGGATACGGTTAAGGTTTTGCGTTCTACGATGGCACCGCGCGGTTTTGAAATGATGGCTGTACTTTCTTCGATCAGTTGAAGGATTTCGCCTACACGGTTGTTGTCGATTCCAAAAGGTTCCAACGCTGCTCCCGAAGCGATTAAATCTTCTGCTACTCGTGCTATGTGCGTTTTCAGTTTTACGGCATCCATCTTACGCAATAATGACATTGAAAGGCGGTTACGGATGCGCAATCCTGGATCATTGGTTTCAACTGCTAAGGCTCTGAAAGCACCGTGCACTTCTTCCAAGGCATCAAACAAACTCGCTAGTTTTTGCGTTTTGTAGCTCGATACTCCGATTGTTTTCGTTGCGTGTGACAATGCGATGGCATTCAGCTCATTCAATGCGTTTTCGAAGTCGTTGACTGCACTCACCATCTTAGGAATCCCTGCCCATTCCCCTTCATATCGTTTGCAGGTTTCGAGTGTTACCACATACATGTTGATGCGGCTTGAAATTGACTTTTTCATAATTTAAACATTTAATGCTTAAATCGAATTGTTCGTCTTGACTTGCTCCCTGACGCCCGAGTTTCCTTCTCCACTTTCCCTTCGACTTAAACGGGTTACTATTGCAAAACCTACTTGAAAAAAGTGTGCCAAAAACTCCAGTAAACCACTAATAATCAAGTGTTAACGAATGTTAAAATGCAATTTAAAGCAATGAATGGTTGCTCCGATTGAGTGTAATGTATGTATTACTGAACGAAAAAATGGATCGAAATGCGTTCATTCTTCTCCGCTGTTTAGAAAATGTTGTTCGCACATTTGTAAAAACCATTTTCTTTCATGAAAAAGTCGTTCGCACTTTGTGAAAAACCATTTTCTTTTTTGAAAATGTCGTTCGCGCTTTGTAAAAAACCATTTTCTACTTTGTAAATGTCGTTCGCATTTTGTGAAAAACCATTTTCTTCTTTGTAAATGTCGTTCGCACTTTGTAAAAAACCATTTTCCACTTTGTAAATGTCGTTCGCACTTTGTGAAAAACCATTTTCCTCTTTGTAAATGTCGTTCGCGCTTTGTGAAAAACCATTTTCCTCTTTGTAAATGTCGTTCGCGCTTTGTGAAAAACCATTTTCCACTTTGTAAATGTCATTCGCTATTAGTGACTAGTGACTAGAAACTAGAGAAAAACAACACTATTTCGGGGAATTGTATACTATCTCAGGAAATTATGTTATTTCAGGATCCACCCTTCGAGAACATTTCGGCGCTCCGACCCTTTTACCATTTCACGACCTGCTCACGCATCACACCACTTTCCGTGAGAATGGTGAATACATAAGTTCCGGCAGTTAGAGGAGAAAGATCAATCATTTTATCGCTTGTTTCCATGACTTTCGTTCCCATTAGATCCACAACTATGATTCGTTGGATGGGAGCATTCGTTTCAATTTCAAGCATTCCTGCAGTTGGGTTCGGGTAAACCTTGCATTGCTGAATCGATTTCGCCGTAAGTCCTACATAGTGTTCCTGTATTTTCAGGTCATCACTTGTATTGACAAGCTCCAGACGTTCGCCATCTTTTCGCTGAACGAAACCGATTACACGGATTTGATTTTCATCGAAATTCGACGGAAGCGTGTACGAAAAGGTATGATAAGCCGTAGTTCCATCGAGCGTTGACGTACTCATGCTTTCTCCCCAAATTCCTCCGAGGATACTGCGCGCAACGTGGTTGTGATAATAATTATTCGGATTCGGTGCACTGGCCTGATACCCAAAAATACTGTCTTCCAATACCCAAACATTCCACGCCAATGCATCTTCGTAGTTCGCATAAAAATTGGCGCGAAGGGTAACGGTTAGCAAACGACTCGCTGGATCATAGTTCTGTTCGGAAATGCTAACTTCCAGTCCTTCTTTCATGTTGAAGCGCTTCGTTAAATCCGGACTATTGCCACCTGACCAAATCATCGAACTGTATTCGGTGTTCGGATTGAATAAATAGCGGTCAAACACAAAATTGGGATGCGCCGTGGAGAAATAGGTATCGAGGGCCGTTCCATCGGAAAAGCTCATTGGATCTGCCACGTCATTGTGAATCGAAACAGCGGAAAGTTGGGAATGTGCCGCAAGCAATTCTTCCAGGTCAAGGTCGCCATTGTAGCAAGGACCACAATAGGTATGCGTGTATTCTTCCAGCAACACATGTTTTTCCGGTAAATAATCGACCACATGAATGCGGTAAGCAATCGTGTCATTCGTTTGATCATCATCCACCGCGCCATGCACCGTATTGATCCACAGTTTGAAATCATATTCACCAGCGCTCAGCAGTGCCAAACTTTGTTGAATGGTATAAGGGAAGTAATAGCTAGTAAAAGCATCCGATGGCAACAATGGTGAAGCCCAAGAAGAAAGGATATTCACATTTTCTGTCCCGATCACTGTACCATTCAAAGACCACTTCAATTCAAAATACTGAATATTGTTGGTTCCCAAATTCTGAAAAAGAAGCGCTGAATTATACGTTCCCGGAACTTCATACTCATGTCGATCCAAGGCCATAATTTTCAAATCATACGCAGCAGATTGATACGCAAGGTGAAAAAAGAGAATAAGTAGCGTCAGTTTATTTTTCATGCAACATTGACGACAAAGGAAAAATGTGGTTGCTTTGAGATGGTTCGAAAAGCGGATCTGTTTTGTTGGGAATGTGGGTATCGGCAGCTTTATCTTCACAATCATAAAATATTAATGCGGAAACTACTCTATTTTAGTGTTTTACTGAAAATAAGTGTTTGATTATTTTTTTAACCAAGCTTGATTCCATAGTTTAGTATCAAACAAAAAATGAAACTACTATGAAAACGAGGATTTTATTATTTCTTTTCTTTGGATTGGCGATGAGTCAAGCAAAGGCGCAAGATGAGGGTGCGAAAAAACGATCAGAAGCGACATTAACGGCCCTTAGTGATGACAATTTTTCACCATCCGTTTTTTTGGGTTCAACATCTAAAAATCCATTAAGTTCCAATATAACACTTGATACAAAAGATCAAAAACTTGACTTGCAAGGTTTACTTTTTAAATGTCAAAAATCTGGTATTTTAGGAACAATCAATGTTTCTGCAAATAATGAAAATAACGTTTCATCAATTTTTAGTGGAACAAAACTTAGCCCTAAATTCAGTGGGAATTTTGAATTGACATTACCAATAATATCATGGTTAAGTCATCAAAAACTAAGTGATACCGAGAAAAAAAGATTAAATGATGAAGCAGAAAGCAATAAAACCTTTAGCGATCCAGAAACATATAAATACCATAAAATGCTAAAGAATTTAAAGTATTATGATGTAAGACGAATTAACTACGGATACCTTTCTCTTGGTTTAAAAGCGGAAGGAGCAAAATACTATCTAATTGATACGACACAAAATTTAAATGATGCAATAACAAAAAAGAACTATAATGGTTGGAAAGCTTATGCAGGATATACCTTTATAAATTATAATGTAAAAAAGAGACATTCTATCATTCATCAAATTGATATTTCTTACGGTGAAACAAACAATGTTGATGATTTAGATGAATATACAATTAGCAATTCTACAACTTTGCAATCTGGTATAAACAAAGGCACCTTCGACAGAAAGCGCACAGGATATATAGATCCATATATTCTTCAGCATCAAGGTAAAATTTCATACGAATTCAATTACTATCCAATGGATGGCGAATCAACTCGAATTGGTTTCATCTTTGGTGGACAATTCAGCTATAATTCAAAATCCTCCAATTCAACACAATTCAATGTTGGGTTAAATTATCCAGTAAAATTATATGGCAAGGATAATGACGGAAAAAAAGTTTGTGTTTCAGCAATCCTGTCGTCTTCCATTCCAAGCAATTATGCAACAGACTCAGATTTCACCTTCGGAAATTCACTTGGAGTAACGTTAAAAGTCGCAACACCCATTCAGTTAAATTTTAAAAATTAAATATCTATACTGAAACCCGCACCTCAAACCTGCTGGTTTCCCTCTATTTTGGCTTTTCATCAAAAAAACCAGCGCCACAACTAGTGCAAGACGAACGAATTTGCTAGCTTAGGGGCTGAAAATTATTAATGAAACTAAATCATGGCTAAAGCCGATATCGATTTCGAAAAAGAACTCTGGGATGCTGCGAACGAACTACGTGGCGCAGTTTCAGAAAACAACTATAAAAATTACATCCTTCCTCTTGTCTTTTTGAAGCATTTGAGTGAACGTTATGAAATTGTTCACGACCAAATTGAAGGCTTGTTAAACGATCCGAAATCGGAGTATTATACCCAAGATGCGGATGAGAAAAATTATGTTTTAGAAGATCAAGACGAATACCGTTCGCGCAATACATTTGTGATTCCTGTGAAAGCCTCTTGGCAGTATTTGAAAGACAATGCTGAACAAGACGACATCAAAGTAATTGTGGATGATGCATTTGATGTAATCCAAGACTTGTTGACGGAATACAATCCTCAATTGGTGAATTTGTTACCGCGTATTTTTGTAAAGAGTGAGCTATCTGCCAAACAAACTGGTGGAATTATTAACCTTCTTTCCCATCCTAAATTCTCAGAGAAAGAAAATCCTGAAAGTGATATTTTGGGACGCATCTACGAATATTACATTGGACGTTTTGCCATGGCAGAAGGATCTGGTGCAGGACAATTCTTTACACCAGGAAGTATTGTGCGCTTGTTGACAGAATTATTGGAACCGTACAAAGGACGCATCTTTGATCCTGCTTGCGGTTCTGGTGGTATGTTCGTGCAAAGTTTGAAATTTATCAAAGAGCACAATGGTGATAAAAGCGACATCTCTATTTACGGACAAGAAATGACCGCGCAAACCTTGCGTTTGTGTTTAATGAACCTTTTGTTGCGAGATCTTTCGTTTGATGTAAAACTTGGGAATTCCTTGTTGGACGATAAATTCCCAGATTTAAAAGCCGACTTTATTATTGCCAACCCACCATTTAATGTGAGCAATTGGCACCCAGAAGATTTACCTGAAGGCGACCCACGCTTGTTTGGACCCAAAGAAGAATTCACAACCGATGGCTCAGCCAATTACATGTGGATGCAAACCTTTTGGAGCCACTTGAGCGAAACAGGTACAGCAGGAATTGTAATGGCAAACGGTGCAATGACATCCAATACCAAAGGAGAAAAAAATGTACGCCAATACATGGTAGATAACCACATGATTGATGGTATTGTGCGTTTACCCGATAAGTTATTCTTAACAACAGGAATACCAGCATGTATTTTCTTATTGAGTAAAAACCGTGATGGCAAAGACGGCATTCACCGTGAGCGTAAAAACGAAATCTTGTTCATTGACACTTCCAAAATGGGAACGATGGCGAGCCGTAAACTACGCGTCTTCACCGATGCAGATATTGAAAAAATCACTTCTACTTATCATGCGTGGAGAAATATAAAAGGAAGTGCCTATGAAAACACCGACGGCTTCTCCTACTCCGCTACCCTCGAAGAAGTGCGCGCACAAGATTACAAACTTACACCAGGCATCTACGTTGGAACCGAAGCGGCAGATGAAGACAGCGAACCTTTCGAAGAAAAAATGGCACGCCTTCAAGCACAATTATTGGATCAGTTTGAAAAAGGGAATGAGTTGCAAGAACGAATTAAAATGAATTTTAAGAGGATATGAAAAAATTACTTTTTTTATTGTTGATTATATCGTTTGGAGCATTTGCATCAAATGACACCCTAAAAATAAAGGATTCAACTTTTCTAGAAATTAAGGATGGTAAAGAAATATTTCAAGGCCAAACTGACTTGTTGGATAAATACATGGGGGGTATTATTGCTTTGATTACAGTAATTAGTTCCGCTTATATATCATACAAAATCGCAAGGCATCAAACACAAAAACAAGAGGAGATAAATGAAAGACAAATTCAAACTCAAATTGATATTGCTAAACAACAATTGGAACTTAACAATAGACAGCTAGAAGAACAATCTAGAATTGCAATAGAATCTATTCGAGCAAATAACATATCCGAAGCAAGAATACAATGGATACAGGAATTAAGACCCCTATTAAGCAAACTGATTGCAGAAACATCCCAGATTGCAAATACCTATAAGGACATTGAAGAATTTCTTGAAAAAGACAAACTTGAAATAAGAAATAATTTGACCCAACCAGAAACTGAAAGACTTCAATCTTTGGCTAAAAACAACCTGAAATTACAAGAAGAATTCGAAAATACTTTCAGTCAAATTAAATTATTTCTTAATCGAAATGAAAAAGAACATAAAGATTTATTAGATATTATGAAGGAATTTATTAATAATTCAAAAGAAGAACTACGAGATCGAAAGTTTAAAAACAATTTGAATACAGAATCTTTAATAGCGAAAGCGCAAATGGTTTTAAAAAATGCTTGGGAGCAAGCAAAAAATGAAGGGAAATAAATGTTCGAAATTGATAAAACCGGATTAGGAAATCCAATTTCTATTAAATTCTTTAAAAGAATAATATGGAGCGTTATTATAATTTTATCCGCCGTTTTTTTGGGTAATTGGACTAGTCCAAAAATCGTTAATTACCTATTGATTAATGATGTTCAAATTGAAAGTCCTCTTCTTTACTTTTTAATTGGTGTGATTATCGCTTGCGTAATAATTATATTCTCAATTTCCTTATTTAAATATAAATATAGGATCTCTTTTGTTCAGGGTATCTTTTTTCTATTCATAATTTCCTTATACCTCAACATTAAATATTCGTTACAGTCTCAATTTGTTGAAGTCTTTCCTATTTGGCAAAACCTTAATCTTTTCGATGTTTTTTTGTCAATTTATTTTTCTTTCTTTTTCGGTACATTTTTATGGAGATGTTGGCCAAAAAATCCTAAGAAAAAAAATCTTTTTATCGAAGACAACCCTATTGAAAACAAGGATACTAGATCATCCAATTATTTAAATCTATTGAAAAGAATCGAGCCAGCCTTACTTTATGACAATTATGAAACAGCATTTTCTATTGGAATAGTTGGACCTTGGGGGTCAGGTAAATCTTCATTCATCAAATCAATTGAGAAACATATCGAAGTCAATCAATCAAAAGCTAACTTCGACATATTATATTTTTCTTTTTCACCTTTTTTAAATCATAACGAGGATCAAGTTATCAATGAATTTTTCACTAAGTTGAGTAATGAATTAAAAAAGAGAAGTGGTAAGCTTTCTAATCTTATAATCAATTATTCAGGTCGGTTAACAAATGTAATTAAAGACAAAAATGCACTTTCATGGTTAAAACCTAGCCCCACTTCGATTGAACAAAAATCAACAACTGAATTATACATTGAAATCGACAAATTAATAAAACAACTCGATATTAAAATTATTGTATCAATAGATGATTTGGATAGACTTAATTCAAAAGAAATATTACAAGTATTAAAATTAATCCGTAACTCATCTAATTTTTCAAATGTTGTTTTTTTGGTTGCTTTAGACAAAAATTATGTGATAGAGACTTTGAAAAATGAAAAGCAATATATGGAAGGGAAGTTCATTGATAAATTTTTTCAATATGAAATATTTTTGAATTCAATTGAACATTCCATATTAACTGACACACTGTCTGATTGGTTTGAAAAATTTGAAACGCAAAATCCAAATTTATTTGTTGACTTATCATCGAAATTCATTTTAAAAGAAATTTTAAGTGAAATTAAGTTCGATGGATCTTTATTCCCTCTGTTTATCAAAAATCATAGAGATTTGACAAAACTTTATAATGTAATTGTTGCAGATTGGGAATTTCTAAAAGAATATCAAAGTCAAATACAGATAAAAGACTATATCAACATTTGTTTCTTAAAAATAAATTACCCTAAAATTTATTTCCAATTAAGTTCAGAACCTTGGCATTTTTTAGAATTAACAGATCAAAAAACATATTCATTAAAAGCAAATCAAAAAAATCCCAATGAACAAAACAAGGATTTGATTAATAACATAAGTACACCTAAAATTCTAGATTTTCTTTTAACTGAAAAGGAAGACTATTCATTTTCCAAGGAGTTTAAATATCAAACTCAAATTTTAGAATACAATGAAAGGGAATTCAATTTATTGTTTGGGTTACTTTATTTCTTGTTTTCGCAATCTAATCCATCAGATAAAGCTGTTATGAATGTTGATGTTTTTGAAAGGTTATTTAATGTTGACAGTACAAATATTCATTTTACTCATGTCCAATTTCAAGAGTTAATTGAAGCAAAAAATTGGCAAAAATTAAAAGAAATCTGGAATTCAAATTCTAAAATAGATTTAATTAAACGTTTAAAAGCATACACACCATTAAGTAAACAACATCAAAGGAATTATGGTGTATTTATAATTAATTTATATATTGAATTTGATGAGTTATATATTCTTGAATTGGATAGAGTTTTTGGGGGAAACGCAAAATTAAACCTTCTAGAGTCGAAAGAAATTGTTTCATTCTTCCAAAAGAATTTGTTTGAAAAATTAGATGTAAACATTTCAAAAAAGATGAATGTTCTAAAAAACATTCAAGATCAAAACATAATAAAATTAGATTTTCCTCAAGCCAAAATTTCCTCAATTGCAGCAAAAATTTTTAAATCTGAAATTGAAAAAAGTGAACAGACATTAGTAGGAATTAGCCCTATTGTTAGTTTATATTTTGATTTTGTGGTTCCTTTTCCTAATTCCAAGAAAATAATACAAAATACTTTCAATAATTTTTTGAAGATAAACGATAATTCAATTTTATTCGCTAAACTGTCTATTGAAAATGATTCCAATTTAGATGGTTCTAACCTTTATAGAATTTCTGAAAGGAGTATTCGCGTTTTTTCGGGAATTGATAATTTACAATTATTTTATGATCAAATAAATTCAATATACAATTCTGAAAATGAATTAATTAATGAGTTTATTTCATTTATTGAAGATGTTAAATCATTACCAAATCAAAATTATATAATATTTAACTTTAAACATTTAATTTCACCTATTGTTGAATTCAAATTATGTGATCTATTCATTAAAATTATTGATGAAAACATAGAAAAACATTTGATTACAGCTATTGATTCACTTATACTTATTTCATCCAATATTCAAGAAAATACAGATAGTACGAAAACCTTGTTTTTAAGAACCAAAGCTGGAATAGAAAGTAATTTACTAAATAAAATTGGTAATTTAATTGTCACCAATAGAGGAAAAGGTGTGAATGCCGTTTTTATAAATCCATACAAAATAGAAAATGAAAAAGAAATTTGGGATATAAAAAATAAAAGTAATACGATATTGGCTCAACTCGTTAAAGTTAGATATTAATAACCTTTAACTAATGTTATAAAATTATAATCATTTCTAAGTAAATAACTACATGCCCAGCAACTGGAAAAAATACACGGTAAAAGAACTAATTGACCAGAAAATAATTGATAAGCCCATTGATGGGAATCATGGAGAAATACATCCCAAGGGTAATGACTTTGTTGAATTGGGAATTCCATTTATAATGGCGACAGATATAAGTAATGGACAAGTTAATTTAAAGAATTGCAAATTTATATCTAGAAAACAAGGTGATAGTTTGCGAAAAGGATTTGCAAAAGAAGGAGATGTTTTATTAACTCACAAAGCTTCAATTGGTAGAACTGCAATTGTTCCTAAAAGTGAATTTGACTATATAATGTTGACTCCTCAGGTAACTTATTATAGGGTACTAAATAAAGAGAAATTAAATAATCAATATTTAATGTATTACTTTAATTCTACTGGATTTCAATGTGATATAAATATGAGGGCAGGCTCTGGTTCAACTAGAGCATATATTGGAATAACGGATCAACAAAGATTAGAAATAGTTCTCCCCCCCCTCTCAGAACAACGCGCAATCGCCTCCATCCTCTCTGCCCTCGATGACAAAATCGAACTCAACCTCCAAATGAACAAAACATTGGAAGAAATGGCCATGGCAGTCTATAAGCATTGGTTCGTGGAAAATATCGATTCAAATGAACTAAAGGAATACTTATTTGAAGAAGTTTTAGAGTTTATTGTTGATAACCGAGGAAAAACTGTACCAACAGCAAATGAAGGTATCCCACTAATTGCGACAAACTGTGTTAAAAATGAAAATATATTCCCGATTTACAGCAATTTAAGATATATATCAGATGAAACATATAAGAATTGGTTTAGAGCACACCCTTTGGAAGGTGATATTCTTTTTGTAAACAAAGGAACACCAGGTTGCGTGAATTTGGTTCCAAATCCTGTTGACTTTTGCATTGCCCAAGACATGATTGCAATGAGAGTAAATCAAAAAAAGTTGACAAAATATTTCTTCTTTTTATATTTAAGAACACCGTTGGTTCAATTCGAAATACAAAATAAAAGTGTTGGAACAACTATTCCTCATTTGAAAAAAACAGATTTATTAAAATTTAAAATTGCAGTACCAGAAATAACAAAACTTCAAGATTTTGAAAAATTAGTTGCTCCGATTTTTGAAAAAATAAATTGCAATAGAATTGAAAATAGCATCTTAACTCAGAAGAGAAATTCATTGTTACCAAAACTAATCGGAGGAGAAATAACAATAAATGCCTAACCTACATGAAACTTTCCTCTAACCCCTTTTCATTGTACGATTTTCTAAGCTACTTTCTTACAGGGTTTCTTTGTCTTTATTTATTAAAAGCTGGTTTAGAAAATAATATTTTTTCAGTTTTCAAAATTGATAATTGTTTCAAAACATTCAATATTAAAAAACCTAGTGAATTTGATTTTACCTTTATAATAATCGTCAGTTATTTAACAGGGCATCTCCTTTCATTTGTTTCATCTATCACCGTTGAACGATACAATATTTATGTTTTTGGTTATCCATCTAAATATTTATTAGAGTTGAAAGCTACCGAACCTACATTAAAAGATTATTTTTCAAACGTCGGTACTCCAAGACATAAACGAATGAGAATAGTGATTTTTACAATGTTGTCACCAATTATTTTTCTCGATGCTTTGGCAAATAAATTATTCAAATTAAGAACTTTTTTTACGAGACCCTACAGTAAAGATTTGGTTTCATTGATAAAAAAGAAAATAGAAAAAATTTATACTGATGAGATTTTTGAACAAAAAGACCATGATGGAGAAAGCTATTTTCTTTCAGATTTTTTTTCACCTATTTATCATTTTATAATGCAGCATTCTGAAAAACATTATATTAGATCACAAAACTTTGTTGCACTTTATGGATTAATGAGAAATTTAGCGTTGTTGTTTGTAATGTTAAGTTGGTTGATTATATTTTCAGCAATTATAAATTTTGAATGGAAGCATTTATCAATTGCTTTTTCCTCAATTGTAGTTTCTTATATTTTTTTTCTAGCATATTTGAAATTTTTCAGAAAATTCACTGAAGAAGTTCTTCTTGGTGCTTTTAGTTTAAAAACATCGAAAAATACTGTATCATGACTAACCTCCTCGAATCTACACTTGAAAAAGCGGCCATTGAATGGTTAGAAAACCTTGGTTATACCTATCAACCAGGAAACAATTTGCAACGCGATTTGAAGAAAGTGGTGTTGGAAGAAGAATTGCGTTCGTTTATCACCAAAACTTATCCTGAACTTCCTGCAACAGCAGTGAACGAAGCGCTTTCGCAATTTACACAGCAAGCGGGGATGGATTTGCATTACCGCAATCGTGAGTTTCATTTAAAATTATCCAAAGGAATTTCAGTTACGTGGAAAGATGCAGACGGCAAGGAAAAAGCAAGGCACATCTACCCTATTAATTATGATGCACCTGAACAAAATAGTTTTATTTGTTCCAATCAGGTGGTCATTTTTGGAAAAAATAGACGTATTCCCGATTTAATCATTTTTATCAACGGTTTGCCCTTGGTTGTGTTTGAATTCAAGAACATGTTTGATCAAGAAGTGGGTGTTGAAAATGCACATACACAATTGGCACACTACGCATTAGATATTCCGCAATTATTCGATTACAATACCTTCACGGTTATTTCAGATGGTCAAGAAGCCTTGCATGGAATGTACAATGCCTCCCTTAAATGGTTTGCACCATGGAAAAGTACGAACGGTTCAGATTTAGAACAAGATCAAGACTTACAATTGGAAACAATGATCAATGGATTGTTCCCGAAAGCGACCTTGTTAAACTACATCAAGAACTACATTTTTCACGAAGACCACAATGGTAAAATCATCAAGAAAGGTGCGAAATACCATCAATATTGGGGAATCTCTGCTGCTGTTAAAAGCTCTATTGAAAACATTAAACCGAAAGGTGAAGGTCGTTTGGGTGTGATTTGGCATACTCAAGGATCTGGGAAAAGTATTTCAATGGCAATTCTTACGGGAATTTTACGCCAATTGCCCGAAATGAAAAACCCAACCATTGTTATTCAAGTAGACCGCAATGATTTGGATCAACAGCTGTATGAATCATTCGTTTTGTGCAAGGATCTTGTGGGAGAAGTGAAACATGCCGAATCAACTGATGAATTGCGCGCATTGCTAAGTTCAGATGGTGGTGGTGTGATCTTTACAACGATTGAAAAGTTTAGGTTGAAGAAAGCAAATTCAAATACTTCGGGGACTGAGGCTCTCGAAGGCCACGAAGGCACCGCTGATGAACTCACCCACCCTATTCTTTCCGAACGATACAATGTGATTGTGTTGGCTGATGAAGCTCATCGCACACAATATGGTTTCAATGATGGTGGTTATGCGCAAAATCTGAGAAGAGCCTTGCCAAATGCTTCTTTTCTTGGTTTCACGGGAACACCAGTGGATGGTAAAGATGCAGATACCGAATTGGTATTCGGAAAAACAATCCATACTTACGATATAAAGCAAGCGGTTGAAGATGGCGCAACAGTGCCAATCTATTACGAGCCGAAAATGGTTCCTTTGAATATCAAGGCTGAATTCTTCAAAGAATTAGAAGATATCCGCGAAGAGGAAGAAGCGACAAAAAACATTGTTTGGGCGGCCATTGAAGATGCGGCTGGTTCAGCCGACCGTGTCGCAACCATTGCGAAGGAGATTTTAACGCATTACAATGCGCGCATTGAAACCTTGGATGGAAAAGCCATGGTCGTTTGCATGAGTCGACGCAATTGTGTAAAAATGTACGATGCCTTAACGGCGCTTCCAAATTGTCCAGAAGTGGCTGTGATTATGACAGGAAATATTTCAAAAGATCCTGTTGAGTGGAATCCACATATTCGCACCAAAGAATCCATGGAAGGGATTAAGAAACGTTTCAGAACGCCAGATGATCCCTTGCAAATTGTCATCGTTCGCGACATGTGGTTGACAGGATTTGATGCTCCGTGTATTCATACCATGTACGTTGACAAAGTCATGAAAGGTCACAACTTGATGCAAGCGATTGCACGAGTGAACAGAGTATTTGAAAGTAAACCTTCCGGTTTAGTTGTCGATTTCATTGGTATCTCTGGCTTCTTAGCTGAGGCAACAAAAAAATATACAGCAGGTGGCGGTGAAGGAGAACCAACCTTTGAATTGGAAACGGCAGTTGAATTGTGCTTGGAACAACTTGGAACGTGCAAAGAATTAATTGGTGGTTTTGAGTTAGAAACACTTAAATCTTATTCATCGGGTGATTGGATGAAATGGTCAAGCAAAGTCGTGAATGGAATCATGACCGATGATGCTACAACCGATACTTATTTGAAAGAAGAGAAAAAGTTGAACGAATTAGTGGCAATGACAAGTTCCGATCCCCGCATCTGGGATATTTTGGACGATGTTTGCATTCTACAAAAAATACGTGAAGCGGTTCGCAAAATAAAATTCCCTCCAGGCATTGAACGAACAAAAGTCGAAGTCATTCGCGATTTAATCAATCGTTCAGTTGGAGCAAATGCCATTGTTGATCTTGCTAAGATGTACAACTTGGATAAAATTGATATTTCAATCGTTGACGACAAGTTCCAAGCAATCGTCAAAGAAAAAGGAGATGAAAACATAAAAATTGAATTGTTGCGTCGCATCTTAAACGATGAAATACGCATTCGTCAATTAAAAAACCGACGAAAAGCAACAACCTTGAAAGACGAGTTGGATAAAGTATTGAGTCAATATCACAAAAACAGTTTGGATTCCATTGCAACCATCAAGCACTTAATTGACCTTGCCAATGAATTCCGCAACGAAGACAAACGCAGAAAAGAATTAGGTTTAGACGAAGAAGAATTGGCATTTTATGATTTACTATCTTCCAAAGAGAGCTTAATCAATAAACAAGGTCCAATCCAAGACTTAGTACACAAAGTTGTTGCAAGCGTAAAAAAGAACCTTCAACTCGACTGGACAAAAAAGGAAGATGCAAAAGCAGCCATCCGCTTAGCGGTCAAAAAAGAATTAAAAGGCATCGTTCCATTCTCGGAATTGGACAATCTATTAAAAGAAGTAATCGAACAAGCCGAAGGTCAGTTTAAAGATTGGCCGATGGTGGGGTAAACTGGTTGAAATATGGAAAGATATAATGTCACAATTTCAGAAGAAAACAGAGTTCTTGAGTTTAATATTGACCCAGAAGATGCATTTTTAGAACTATATGTTGCAAGCGCAGCCCATAGTTCTGATAACAGTAAACGACTTATAGCATCTTTGGCTGTTACAATAATTAAAACTAATGAGCGTCCTATCAAGCATACACTTGACTTCAACAATCAAGACACTCGATATAATAGCGAATTAAAAAGTGTAATCCCTACAACACTAGACTCTAATTACGAGAAAATAACTCTTGAGTTATTACCTGAAAACACGATGAAAGGATTTCAAATGAATCTTGAAGTAATACAAGGATTTAGTCCAATTAAGATGAGTTCTCCTTTGGACGAATTCAATTCATTTTTCAATAATCGGATAAATTCAAAATTACTTTTTTCTGCACCCTTTGGAAGTGGTAAATCCACATTTTTAAATTATTATTTCAACGAAGAGAAATATGAAGATTTTAACGTTTTCACTGTTTATCCAGTAAATTATTCCATAGCTTCAAATAATGATATTTTCACTTATATCAAGGCGGATTTACTGATGCAATTACTTGCTAATGATTTAGAATTTGATAATAATGCCATAAGTTTTCTCGAAGCAACAGAGGAATTTGTTTATCTCAAACCTGAAAAAGCTATATTATCTTTCCTTGAAACAGTTTCATCTTTAAATCCTAAAATCGATAAACTTAGTAAATCATTAAGCAATTTAAACAAGCTCGTAAAAGAAATTAGAATCTATCAAGCTGAGCGAAAAGTTGATGATAAAGAAAAAGCTATTGACTTTATAAAAGAAATTTATGATAAGGAAGGTTCCTTATTTGAAGATAATTTTTTCACGCAATTAATCAGACAGCTATTAGAACAATTAAAGAATAAAAATAATAAGCAAACCGTTTTAATAATTGAAGATCTTGATAGAATGGATCCAGATCATATTTTCAGAATCTTAAATATTATATCGGCACATTATGATACATTTAAATTTTCTGATGGGCAAATTACACTAAATAAATTCGGTTTTGACAAGGTTATAATTGTTGGAGATATTGATAATATTCAGAATATTTTTCATCATAAATATGGTGCCAAAACTGACTTTAGAGGCTATATAAATAAATTTTTCAGCAGTCGACCATTCAATTATGATAACAAAAAACAAATTTCTTCATTTATAAATGAACGATTTGGATCTAAACCAACTTCTCATAGTCAAAAATTAATCTTGCTACTTAATATTTTTAATAATAATGGGCTTTTGTCATTAAGAGAAATAATTAAACTTAACCTTGAAGATTTTAATAAAATTGATCATACTCAAGTTCAACGAGGGACATTGTTGGCTTATGGTCCATTTACAAAAGCTCTGTTGTATTTGAAAATTCAATTCAGTTATCAATGGTTAATTGATAAAATAGAGGGTATAAAATCAACAGTTCATTTTCAAAGTTATAATTTGGAATTAGATTCAAAAATTCTTTTGGCTAGTATTGGAGTTGACCATAATGGCCAATTAATATCTACATTTAATAATTCTGCTTATACATTCCAACATGTATTTCATTATGACTTTGATACAATTTGTTTAGTGGAAAACATAAAATGTCATATTGCACCTTCAATGGTAGAAAAACAAATGGATTTATCCTTTCATACAACTGATTTTTATTCGTTGTTGATTGAAAATCTCAAACGTCTGAGTGTAGATAAACCGAATTAACATTTGAAAAATAATTGAAAAACTAAACGACCTATTTTTGTGAAAAAATGAATCTTACATACTTATCTTCTAGACATGGATTTATAAAAGAAATTCAATTATATGAATATCGAATTAATCGGAATCACTTTGGTCACGACAACAGAAAGATAAAGGATTTTGTCCATGACATTATTAGAAATCAACAATTACCTTATTATTACGTTGACGCCAGTTATTTTTCACTTTTTCAAGAATTAGAACACAAAACAACAAAAGAGTATTCTTATGAAAAAATGACCACTATTTCACCACCTTTCAAAAACACTCAAGTTATCTCACAATATATAGGTACTTTATTAAGAAATAATTTTGCAACTCGTTTTAACCAATACTTAAGGACAAATACTTTTTCGATCAACGAAAATTTAATTGATTTTATTTCTCTAAATAACTGTTTTGAATTTAATGTTGAGGTTTTTGAAAATGGCGAATATTTTATTCACTTATTACCAACGACAAAAATATCTAGTTCAATTTCACCAATTACTTTTCAATATTTAAATCAATTAAAAACTAGAATTCCAATAAATACTGAAGAGAAGTTTGAATTATCCCTTATAGAGCTCAATAATAAACGATTAAAAATAAATCTAGCATTTCATGATTTTATATCAAGAAATCTAAAAATGAAGCTTGAAAATGAACAAATAAAATATGCCACATTTAACTATCTATTTCTGGCTTCAATTGCACCTGAAACATTTCAAAAGACGATAAATCAAACTTTAAAAAAATTAAATGATAACGCACGTTTCATAAATGACCCACTTAAACAAATTGATTTACCAAAAAGTTTTGGTTTAGATTCTGAGACCTTCTTTAAAACAGAACTTTTCTCATTGGTTGAAAATAATTTAATGACAGGTAGGATAAATGATCGACACCAACTTTCATCAAAACAAAGCGCTTGTCATTTTAACGGTGTGTACCAGCCAGTAAATAATAAGACTATCATCCCGATTGTGTTTGGAAATCTTGATTTAAAATCATTTAAAGATCGTTTTCATGACTTGAACAAAGAAGGATTGAATTGCACAATTGCGGATCCAATTCTTTTAAATTCGAATGATGAAATTGGAAAAGAACATATTGAATTAATAAAGAAAACAAAACAATCAAATACTATAGTCTGCATTTTTACTCAATTTCAATTACCAACAAGCTGTTTTGAACAATTAAAACTCAACAAAATCAAATTTCAAACTTATTTGGGTAACCTAAGTAATACATATGCTGAAAAAGCCAAACTATCCAATTTTACTTGTAAAATTATTGACAAATTAGGTGGAATCATTACGTTAATTAAAGATTCAGGGGTTCCTAATACTACGTATTATTTAGGTATTGATTTAGGTCATAGTATTAACCTGGATAAAAAGCAATCAATTTTAGGGCTTGTTTTGTTTTCATCACACGGTGAATTCCTCTGCAACACAACTGTTTCTTGTGAAAATCAAAATGAACATATTACGCTTGAATTATTTGAAAGTGCACTTTGCCAATTGAAAAATGTTTTAAAACAAAAAGCTATTTTATTTCCGGAAAGTTTAGTGATCCATCGCGATGGTAGAGTACATCAAGGTGAAATAGATATTTTCAAGGAAACAGTACTTAAAATACTTTCGATTAAGCGAATTGATGTTCTTGAAATCATTAAAAGTGGATTTCCATTGCTAATGCAAAAAGAGTATAAGGATAATAAAAGTACCGGAAATGTTTTAAACCCTGAAACTGGTTCTTATTATTTAAACAAAGAGAATAAATACGCTATTTTAGTCACCAATACCCAAGTATCAGAATTTGAATGTTCTTCAAGGCCATTAATTATCAAGCAAAAATATGGTGAAACAAATTTTCAAAACTTAGTAAAAGGTGTTTATTGGTTAACTTTGGTTTATACAAACAATCTCTATTACTCTACTAGACTACCTGCTACTACATTGAAAGCAAATAATACAGTTTCAACTTCCAATAAAATTCACGAAGCCACTTATAAAGGATAAATTTCCAACAAATATGAAAACCACCACCACATCCAATTGGTTCTCAACCATCATGTTTGCACTCTATCTCTTTTTTCCTGGAATGATTTTATATTATATTCGCCAAAATATTTCCCAGTTTGGCCTCGAAAGAAGTCACGTTATAGGTATCGTTATTACAAGCCTAATTTTTCTTCTTATCGTTCAACTTGTTTTCTTGTCCTACATTCAAATGACAATCACAGAAAATGAAATCATTTTTTACCGACCATTTCAACGATTCACATGGCGAAGAAATAGACCAAACAACATCATTCTAAAAAATGATGCTTGGACAGAACTAGTTGTTTTAAATGGAAGGGATGGTGCCTTGCTTTATTTTCGAAATGGAAAGGAAGCGGTTTGTTTTATTAGCATTACAGGAAGTCAAAAGTACGTTAATCTGATTTCAAAATTCCTACCCAGCCATAAAGTAAAAACAGATCACATTGAAAATAAACCAAAAAAATTGTATACAGCTTTTAAGAAGGAATATCCGGAGCGTGTGATGCGGGGGTGAGACGGGTTTAGTGACTAGTGATTAGATTAGATTAGATTAAACCAAATTATTTGTTGGGAAGGTTGAACTTTGAGTTATAATAAATCATACGATTTCGGTTCAACGAGGAGTGATTGTTTTTGGGAGTGGTTTTCGGCACTGTGCTTCTAGATTGGTTTAAATGATTAGGTTGATGCTTTGCATCCTCCCTGCTCCACCGCGCCTTGGGAGATTGAGCTGGGCCCCACTGTTTGAAGTTGCGTAATAATTTCTGGGTGTTTGAGTTCCGCCGTGGCGGAGACGAGTTTCAGAAATTATAGCAACAAAAACTTAGTGGGTAGCTAAATCTACCTAGCGCTAGACCTTTTTGTTACTTTTTGGGGCAATGCCAAAAAGTAAGAAATAAAACCTTTACTTTTATCTCAAACAAAATCCCCATGCCCCAAACCCAAATCGGAACTCAATTAATTCTCCTCGTCGCAGGGGCAATAATCCTGTATTATGCAGTGATTCGACCAGCGCGCAAGGGAACCAAAGGTGATGTACCGCGACGTGTGAAAGCAAGCTTGAAAAAGAAGTCGGTTGGACAAGCGCCAGCCATTAAACGTAAAGTTGTGGATCCGAATTCGCCTGAAGGATGGAGTGCGCGCTTTCAGGGCTACGTTGAACAACACTTCGCGTCCCGAATGGTCGGAACCCACTGTGAACTCAAGCGTTGGCCAGCCGATGAATTGAATTATTATCCGGATCTAGAAGTTGTGTGCACGCTTCCGAATGAGGTGCGCAGGTTTGCTTTGGAATGTAAGTACCGCCCTAGCCTCCAGGATGGTTTTGTGGAATTCGCCTACGACGAGCAGTTGAAACGCTACAAGAATTTTGAAGATGTGGAGAAGCTACCGCTGGTTATTGTTTTAGGGGTTGGTGGGGTGCCGGAGAGTCCTGCGGAGCTTTATTTGATTCCGCTGGATGGGGTGTATCAGCCGTATTTGTCGGAGCAGCAGCTTAAAGAATTCCAAATTGGTTTTAATGATGATTTCTCTTACTTTTTTCAGGAGCTAAAAAAGTAAGCAAAAAGAGCCCTGCGCTGTGCATAATTCGCTTACCCATTCGTGTCTCATTCAGTAAATTTGAAAAACTCGTCGTTCCTCCTCAGACAGTTCCAAATTTTTACTGAATTTCGACACATGGGTCCCAAGCAAATTATACAAGGCGCTTTAAAATCCGCAGAGCTGAAACTATTTCACTATACTCCCTAATGATTCACCGACCTTGGAATCAACTTCGAACAAACTATTTCTTTTCCCTTGTCGATTTACAGCATGGCTATGCGCCTGCCACGACCCTTCGGGGAAAAAATTGATGTTTGAACCAAGCTATTTGTTGTGAGGGTGAACTTTGAGTTTTAGTAAACCAACCAGTTTCGGTCCCTCGAAGAAGGATGGTTTTTGGGAGTAGTTTTCGGAGCAGTGCTTCTGATTTAATTCAACAATTAGATTAATGCGAAGCATTTCAAAGAACCTTTTCAGCAGCGTTAGCGAAATTCCATCGCGTAGTCGCGGCTCAGGCTGCAACGAAGTGGAGGCCGATCAGAGCAAGAGCGCGCAGCGAATGGAATAAGCGGTGCGCAGCAAACGCCTTTGAAAAGGTTCAAAGCGCCCTTTTTGCCTTACTTTTTTGGCGCAAGAAAAAAGTAAGAAATAAAAAAAAAAGGGAAGCTTTTCCGCTTCCCCTTTCATTATTTCGTTACCATCACCTTCACCATCGGATAATTCATCTCGCTGGTCGAAACCTTTAATAAGTAATTTCCGCGTGTGAATGTTTCTAGATCAAGCGTGATATCTTGTCCCGCTTCTTTTTGGTAGTCGTTGGTATACACTTGTTTTCCTAGAAGGTCAAACAATTCGATGTGTACCAATCCGCTGACTTCTTTGTTGAAACTGATGTTTAACAAGGCATTCGTTGGATTTGGATATACCGCTAAAGTTGCTGGATTTAAGTTGTTACAATCCAAGTGCATTGTTGCAGAGTAAGACGTTTCACCATTCATATCCGTTTGACGTAAACGGTAATACTGTCCATTCGAATTTCCTTGAACTGGATTCGATTTATAGTTGAGTGTTGAAGTTGAATTTCCAGCTCCATCAATTGTTTGAATCGCTGTGAAATTTGTTCCGTCTTCACTTTCTTCGAGTGTGAAATAGTCATTGTTATTTTCAGATGCCGTGACCCATGTAAACTCTTTATCTCTTCCTAAACAATACCCATTGAAAGAAACCAATTCGATCGGTAAGGCACAATTGTTCACTACAATTAAATCAGATGCACTCAATGGCACAACACAATTACCATTCAAAGAAGTCAAATTGATTGTTTGATTCGTCATTGCCGCCGGAATGATAATGTTTTGGGTATCTTCTTCCAACATAACTGTTGAACTTCCAGCACCCAAATCATAGGTCAAAATCGCACCGTCTGTACCTGTAACGTAGAAAATTGCATCGTCACCCATACACGTTGGTCCATTGTTCGATAATTGATAATCTGGTAATTCCAATTCAGGAACAACAACCGTTAAGGCAGAAATACAACCGTTGTTATCCGTCACATTTACCGTATAATTTCCTGGTAACAAATTCGTTTGTGTCAAACTTCCAAGTGTTGTAGCAGAAGTAACCCCATTCCATAAATAGTTGAATGTTGGCGTTCCAGTATTCGTATTTACCGTTACAGAACCATTTGGTAAACCGGTACATGTAGATGTATTGCTTTGCAAGTAAACATACGGACCAGTTAATCCTGGATTCACCATTACTGTTCCTGTTACATGACATCCAGTTGCTACATTGGTTGCAGTAACAGAATAATTACCGATAGGCAATGTATTTAATGTTGAGTTGGTTGCATTTGATGTTGTTGCACCAGTTGACCAAACGAAATTGTATAAGCCTGGTGATGTCATTGTAGCCGTTGCTTGACCATCGTTGTTACAAATAACATTACCACTTGACATTGTCATTGTTGGCGTTGCATTCACCGTTACGGGAAAGTTGATTGTTTTAGGACAACCATACACCGTCGTTCCACCATTTGTAACAGAACCTGTAACCGTTGCAATATAGGTTGTCGTAACAGTTGGATTTACTGTAATTGTATTTGCTGTTGATGCACTAATATCTGTTGTTGGTGACCATGACACAGCATTTCCAGCAGCTAAACCAGTTAAGGTAAGTGTTGTTGATGAACCATTACAAATAGCCACAGCTCCTGATCCTGTAGCCGTTGGATTTGGTACAACATAGATACTGATCACATCATTTGGCGAAGTACCACAACAATCCGTTGTCATGTTCATCGTGATTGTAAAGAATCCAGGTGTATTGAACTGCGCCGTTAAAGCTGGAACACTTCCAGGATTTACGATTGCACCACCAAAGTTCCATGAATACGCATTTGCAGCATATAAGCTTGAGAAGGTTGCAAAATCCCCAACACACAATTGATATGTATTTGGGCTGATTAACGGAGCGTTTGTCACAATATCCGCAGGCGTTGACCCATCAAATGCGATGTTATGGAAACCAGTATAGTTATTCGCACCAGCTGAAACAGAATAACGTGCAATTACTGAATATTGAGTTGTACCTGAAGTATTTGTTGCCGTTGCCGGAGTTGCATTGTTTGTCACAAGATCATAATCCCATGCAGAAGAAGCACCTGTTGAATAGGTAACGTTTGTATTTGTACAGTTTACATTGCTTACAAAAATTGTTGGTTGACCAGGAAGATTGAAATTGCTCACATTTGTTGTCAATGCTGTTCCTGATTGTAAATGAACAGCGATAGAAACTCCAGCTGCACCAGCACCACCGACACCGCCAGCTCCTCCGTTTCCACCATTTCCACCATTTCCACCTCTACCTACTTCACCACCATATGTACTTCCTAAGCCTCCTGTACCACCAGTTCCTCCAGCACCACCAGCACCACCAGCACCACCAGTACCCGCAGCACCAGCAATTACTCTAGAATCATTTATTACACCTGAAGCTCCATTTGTAAAAAGATAAACAGCGATTGATGAACCTCCACCAAAACCGCCTGTTCCACCTGCACCACCTTGAGCTCCGCCGCCGCCACCGCCGCCGCCTGAACCTGAACCATCAATACAGAAAAAACATCCTTGACCGCCGCCACCGCCGCCGCCTTTACCACCTTGACCGCCAGCTCCATTTGCCCCAGTCGCTGCTTGAGCACCTGGAACCCAAAAACCAACGACATGACTACCAGCTGCACCAGCCGCACCAATTGCACCAACTGCTCCAGTAGAACCGTTTCCTCCGGCAGCACCGTTTACACCTGCAGCTGCTCCTCCATTTGAACTATTTCCTGATCCTCCAGTACCACCAGCTCCGTTAGCACCTGCTCCACTTAGAACTGCACCTCCTGCACCTCCTGCACCTCCAGTGCGGCTTTCCTCTGCGCCACTTCCGCCGCCGCCGCCGCCGCCGCCGCTTCGATTAGAAGTTGAAATAACACCAGCACTTCCTGCACCTCCATTTCCGCAACAGCCACAACCATTACCATCACTAGCACCTGCACCACCATTACCGGCAGTTGTACCACCTGCTCCACTTGTTCCCCCTACTCTTGTACAGTTATTAGCACTTGCGAAATTTCCAGCTGAGTTACCTCCTGCGGTTCCAACTGTTGTTCCGCCACCGCCACCGCCGCCGCCGCCAGCTCCGGCATCTGCGTCATCATCAATATCTCCACCTGTTCCAGTACCACCATTTCCACCGTTATTACCCGTTGCTCCTGTTGTGCCATTGGCTCCAGAACCCGCAGCTCCAGGCAAAATCTGTGTACGAATAATGTTGTAATTTGAACAATTCGTCAAATGCAAACCATAGGTTGACATTCCTGTTCCCGCTGTTCCATTTGCCGTTGTAATTGTAATATCTTGTAAACGGAAGCCCGTTAAACTATTTCCATAAAAAGCAACCAAACGTTGTGCATTCACTACTCCTTGAGGATTCAATGCTGTTCTGTTGATTGTTGTTGCTCCAGCTTGACTAGTTTTTCTCCATGAATTCCCTGGATCAAATCCACCTTCAAGCGTTACGAAGCTTGATAAGTTCAGTGGATTATCAATGTTGTAGGTACCAATAGCCAACTTAATGACTGTATTGTTACACGCCGCCATAGCCAAAGCTTGTGTTAAACTTGTTGGAGAGGCTTGTGTACCTGGATTCCCTGCTAATCCTGTTGGAGAAGCATAAATATTGATACATGTTGCCGCTGCTGGTGGTGTTCCCACGATTAAGGTAGCTGTAGATTCTGACTGACAACCTGTTACAGGATTTATCACTCGGAATGTATATACATAACTTCCAGCACCTGCAGGAACGGTAACAATTTGTGTTGTACTCGTACCTACTATAGCACCTGAACTAATTAAAACCATTCCAGGACCAAACCATTGATAATTCATTCCTGTAGCATCTGTTGTTCCTGCCAACAAAAAGTTAGCACCTCCACATACTGTAGAAGATGTTGGTGTAACTGTAGCAACAGGATCATCGGCAATTGTTACCAAAACAGCATCTGTTGACATACAACCGTCCGCATAGGTTGCTAACACGGTATAATTTGTTGTAGCTGTAGGTGTTGCATTCGTTGCAGCCGTAGCTGGTGATGACAAGCCAAGCGCTGGTGTCCACGCATACGAAACAATCGATGGTGAAGCACTTGTTGCTAATAAAGCCGTTGTATTCCCCGCACAAATTGAAACATTTGCACCTGCATTAACTGGCGCATTTGGATTTGCTGTTACGATGACTTCATAGACTTGCGAATTTTGACCAATCAAAGGACATGCATTGTCTGCCGCCGTAACGTTAATGTAATACGTTCCAATATCTGAAGTTGAAGGTGTCCAGCAGAAATTACCAGTAATGGAAGCTCCCGAACCACTTTGCGTAAATGTTGAACCTGCAATTGTATTTGAAGCAGTCATCGTCACTGATTGACCAGCATCAACATCTGAAGCGTTTAAGGTAAAACACACTGGCGTTCCCGCACACGTTGAAATGCTAAAATCACCAGGTACATTATTGATACCACTTAAAGCAGGAACTGTATTCGTACAAGCCACAATCGTGAATTGAATATCACGCATTGTAGTTCCAATTAGAAGTCCACCGCGGTATTCTTCAACACGCACAGCAACAACTGCTACTTGCGGAACATTTGGTGTGAATGTAATTTGACCAGTCGCTGAATTGATCGTTGCAGGAACCGTAAAAGGAACAGCACCACTGAATCCTCCATTGTACGTAACATTTGTACCAGGACCGACCATGGCATTCACTAAGGAATACACCAATACGTCACCATCTGGATCCGTTGCTAATTGTTGATAATTGATTGTTTGTCCCACACAACCAAAGAGTTGCGGGTTACTTGAAAACGTTGGAGAACTGTTACATGGAGTTACAGTATTATTAAGCGTACTTTGCACATATGAATCACTTGTACTCGGCGAAGCCAAATTGGTAATAGCATCATTACGACAACACATGTCATAGGATAGAATCCAATCAGCACAACCTGTAGGTAAAGTGATTGTTCCTTTATAAACTAATTTCTCAATCCCAATAGCTCCTGAACCACCACAAGCACTGGTCGCAGAAGGACAAAGTGGTGTAATATCATTGGTTGAAATCAGGCTTAGGTTTGCAGAAGCATTTACACCACAACTCACTGATGAATATGCAATTGTTTCTGTTGAAGCTGCAGCAATACCATGACAATCGCGATAAATCGTAAGTGTCACACTGTATTGATTTGGGCCAACACATTGGTATGAAATTTCAGAACCTGCAACGTGCGAAGCCTTGGAATACCCTATAAACAATGCGATGAAAGAAAATACTAAGAAGAATCTTCTCAGTGAAAGTAGTGTAATCGTTTTCATGTGGTTTAAATAATAGGGTGCTAAAATAGTGTAAATTAATTGTTTACCAAAGGCTTAAATGAAAGTTGTTATTAACATAATAATGGAGCTCTTACTTTTTGCTGGCGCCCAAAAAGTAAGCACCACGAAGTAGCAGCGAAGCTAAAAAGGGCGCTCTTCACCGCCGAAGGCAGCAGCGAAGCTAATTTTTTCAAGGAGCCTACCGCCGCTTCTCTTCGTTACGCACGGTACCGCTGCTAAAGCTCACGATCTAATTCGAACCAATACGTCACTCACTTCGCAACATAGTTTTAATAAAATCCTCCATTTCTTTTCCCTTGTCGCTTCACAGCATGGCTCTGTGAAAAAATTGTTGTTTGAACCAAACTATTTCTTGGGAGGGTGAACTTTGAGTTTTAATAAATCATAAGATTTAGGTTCCACGAAGAAAGATGGTTTTTGGGAGTTATCTTCGGTTCAGTGCTTCTAGATTGATTTAAATGATTCGGTTGATGCGAAGCGTCTTCCCATGAACCCCGCGCCTTGGGAGATTGAGCTGGGTCCCACTGTTTGAAGTTTCAGAAATTATAGCAACAAAAACTTAGTGGGTAGCTAAATCTACCTAGCGCTAGACCTTTTTGTTACTTTTTGGGGCAATGCCAAAAAGTAACATAAAAGATTTCCTTATCTTGCACCACAAATCCCCATTGCTTTATCACTGAAAAAAAAATCATATCCCATCCCACTCTTCTAACAATCATTGGAAGCTTTCTTCTATGTTGTGTGTTGTCGGCAACAAGTCTATTCTCTCAGCAACCAGCATTTTTCAAACTGGGAGAAGACCAATTTCGAGGAATACAGATCTACAATGTAATTCAGGATAATGATTTGAATTATTGGTTCGCAACAAACGAAGGGCTCTACAAATACAACTTCTATTCATATGCTAAAATAGAATGTAGTAAGGCAAAAAGCAATTCTGTTTTCAATTTTGTAAAAGACAATAAGGGCGTTATATATTGCCACAATCTGAATAAGCAAGTATTCAAAATTGAGAACAACGAATGTACCTTACTTTATGAAATTCGCGACAATGAAGTTTATTCGGATGTGAGCTTATCAATCGGCGATGATGGAAATTTATTGATTGGTGCAAAGAAATTGATCGCTATCAATAGCAATGGTGAAGTTCAAAAACGTTTTGAGATTAAAAACCATTTTTTAGGACAACCATTCACGACAAAGGATCAAAAAATTCAATTCCATTTAAACCGCTGCGATTCCATTTTAGAATATTCGAAAGGTGTTCTAAGCACCAAGAAATTGACAATCGTGAACAAAGGAGTGAATGAATTGGATGTCTTTAAATTCTTTACGATCAGCAACAATTCCTATGCTATCGAACTAAAATCGAAGAAAGTCTATAACTATCAACCAACCGAACTTAGCTTAACATCAATTGCCACGATTTCTCCTTTTGAACAAAGCGGATCCATCCGTATTTATGAAACAAAAGGTAACATTTGGGTCGCTGGAACCTTGCCTGGAGTTAATCTTCTTTCCAACATCACGAATAGTTCTTCTACCAAAGTGTTTTATGCCGATTACTTTATTTCAAATGTGTTTGAAGACCACGAAGGAAATATTCTCCTGAGCACTTTTGATAAAGGAATATTGGTGGTTCCTGATCTAAACGTTGCAGATGTCATCAATTCATTTCGCGATGATCCAATCACATCCATTTATGCAGATCAACATCTTGGATTGCTCTTGGGTTCATCCAAAGGACAGTTGTTGACGCATACGAAAGAAACATCCACTATTTCTTCAGAAGGAGATCGCCCAATCAATGGAATTTATGGCTTCCCGAACAGCGATTTGATTATTTATGATGATGGTCAACTAACAGCGTACAACAAAAAAACCAAGGTAAAAACAATGCTAATTATAGCCTCCTTGAAAGGCGCAAAGTTTATTTCTCCCTCCGAATTCTATTTGGGAACCAATAGAGGTGTTTATAAAGTCAACTGGCTTGGGGGGGATAAATTTGAAGTAAAACCAATTTCTGCTTTAAAAGAACGTGTTCACTTTGTTGAATACAACACAAAAAACAAGTGGCTGTATACATCAAATGCAAACGGTATTTTTGCGCTTTTACCAAATGGAACAAGCAAAGAAATTCGCTACAAGGGTTCATCTATCTTTCCGAATGATCTGTTTTATGCGAACGGAAAAATTTATGCGAGTACGAAAGAAAATGGTGTGCTTGTGATAATTGACGGCACCATTTCTCAGGTTATTCAGCCAATGGTGAATGGAAAAAAGGAAGTTTTAAAGAAAATCATCATCCACAACAATTCTCTTTTCGCTCGCTCTACGAATGGCTTTTATCAATTCAATTTGAAAGGTGAACTATTGAAATCCATTCACAGCATGTTTGGTTTTTCATCGCAACGTGTGATTGATTTCACATTTCTAAATTCCGACTTATGGGTTAGTCATTCCGGAGGTGTTCAAAAGATTGATTTGAATTATTACGCTTCCAAAAAAACAAAGACGAACATTCAATTGATTCGAGTATTCGTCAACAACAAGCTGCAATCCAACACACAATCTCATTCATTCACTTCGCATCAACGAAAAGTTCAATTTATTTTTTCATCCCCAACATTAAGAAATCGCGAAACCATTCGTTATTATTATCAACTCGTTGGCTATGATAAAGAATGGAACATCAACGAACCGAATTCCAATCAAATCACTTACAACGCCCTTTCCCCTGGAAAATATATGTTCCGAGTGAAAGCTGAAAATCAAGGTGTTTTTAGTGAAGTTGTTTCCTACTCATTTGAAATTGCATCACCGATTTATGCACGTGGGTGGTTTATCATATTGGTTATTTTGCTCTTCTTAGGATTGGTTTACCTCATCTTTAAGCGACAATTAGCGATCCAACGAAAAAAATCGCAGCAAATAAATGAATTAAATGCGTCGAAACTAACGGCGATTCAATCCCAAATGAATCCGCATTTCATCTTTAACTCCTTGAACTCAATTCAGGATTTAATTTTGAAAGGCGACGTTGAACATTCCTATTCCTACATCACTACCTTCTCTAATTTGGTGCGACGAACCTTGAATTACTCTGAAAAGGACTTCATTGATTTCGACCAAGAAATTAAATTATTGGAATTGTACTTGTCCTTGGAAAAATTGCGTTTCAAAAAGGATTTCAGTTACACGATAAATTGTGAAAACATTGATGACATTATGATTCCGCCTTTATTGGTTCAACCCTTTATTGAAAATGCCTTGGTGCACGGTTTATTGCATAAAGAAGGAACGAAAATCCTGACCATCACATTTGAATTAAAAGAGAATTTGATTTGTACGATTGAAGACAATGGCATCGGTCGAGAAAAAGCGAAGGCCATCAAACAGCGTCAGCGATCCGACCATGAATCATTTTCTGGTAAAGCCATTCAGAATCGATTTGAAATTCTGAGCAACGTATTTGAAGGAAAGTTCGGATATACGTATGAAGATCTGTACGAAAACAATGAAGGTGTTGGAACAAAAGTTACCTTAACGATTCCAATAAAACATAACTATTAACCTCAGTTCGAATCTAAATTCTTATCAGATCGCCTATAAATGCTCAGATTTGAGGCGAAAATATGATGGATTGGCGAGCCAATTCGAATGTTTTTAACGAAAAAGATGAGATTTTATAGGTGAACACACTTTTTTTACTAGTTGGCTATTTATTTTAAAAATCATTTTGTTCGTTAATTTTAATCGAAATAGCCCGCTATTACTCAAAAAATTAAACTTCAAACTAACTTTTTTAAAATAAATTCTGATGTGAATTTAGAATCGAACTGAGGTTATAAAATCCATTCCTGAATAAAATTGTGTGATTGCTGAATACAATTCAGATTGAATGAAATTGAAATAGTACGTTTGTGACAATGAAAAAACTGAGAGCAATATTAGTGGATGATGAAGAAGGAGCAAGAGACGTCCTTCAAAATTTGTTGTTGCGTTTTTGTCCCAACGTTGAATTGATTGCGAAATGTGAGAACGTACTTCAAGCAGTCGAAACTATTAAGCAGGAACAACCTGACTTAGTTTTTCTTGACATTGAGATGCCTAATTTTGCGGGCTACGAAATCGTGAATTTCTTTGAAGAAGTAACATTTGACATTGTCTTTGTAACGGCCTATGATCAATATGCTATTCGTGCATTTGAAATTGCAGCAATCGATTACCTATTAAAACCAATTGACATCGATCGTTTAAAATCTGCTGTTTCACGTGTAGTTGTTCAACAGAGTAAAAAAGAGCAAAACGAACGTCTTGGCATTCTCACGGAAAGTTTAAAATCGAAAGAATTAAACAACATTGTTGTTACAGACAAAGGAAATCAGCACATCATTCCCTTCGATAAATTAATCGCTATTGAAGCACAAGAATCGTATTGCATTTTACACACAAGTGAAAAGAATTTCATTGCGAGTAAAAACCTAAAACACTTTGAGAACCTATTGAGTTCTATTCCCCGTTTTTTCAGAGTGCATAAATCATGGATTGTCAATAAAGACCATCTAAACACCTATTCAAAATCTGAATTGACTATTCAATTGAGCAATGGTTTAACCACCAAATTATCCAAGTACAAAAAAGCAGAGTTTGAAGCAGCAATTCTGAGTTGATTTTGTCTGTTAATGAACTGAATTGGCTGTTCCTGAAGTTCACCTAAAAGCAGAATCTATTTCATGGTAAGTTTGGTTGAAATTTAATAAACCACTCATGAAAAGATTATTGTTATTCACTTTTTTTAATTTAATGTTTATTGTTGGCTACGGTCAGGTACTTTCTTGGGGGAAGTCGATTGGTGGCACAAGTGCTGATTATTCCCGATCTGTTTTTGTAGATGCTACCGGCAATAGTTATATTGTTGGTCAATTTACTGGAACAGTTGATTTCGATCCAGGTGCAGGTGTACAAAACCTAACTTCATTAGGGGGTGCTGATGCATTTATTTTAAAATTGAATAGTTCAGGTAATTATGTCTTCGTCAAACGTATTGGAGGGACAGGTGATGACATTGCATATGATGTTGCTGTTGACGCTAATGGTATTATTTATATAACTGGATCATTTGAAGCAACTGCCGATTTTGATCCAGGGGCTGGAACAGCAAATCTTACTTCATCAGGACTTACAGATGCCTTTTTAGTGAAATTGACATCAACAGGAAATTGGGCTTTTCATACTAAATTTGGAAGTACTGGTGCTGATATTGGATTAACTGTAGCATGTAACTCTGGTTCATTTTGTGTTGGAGGAACGTTTTCAGAAACGGTTGATTTTGATCCGAGTGCCGGGACAACAAATCTTGTAGCTGCGGGATCTACCGCAGGCTTTATTGCACGTTTTACAACGTTAACGTCTTTCACATTTGCGACACAATTTAACAATCAAGGTAGCACAAATGGTTTGGCGATGGATGCGTCGGGTAATATTTATTCTACGGGCAATATCAACGTTGCAGGTGACTTTGATCCGGGGGCAGGTACTGTGAATTTAACCACAGCGGGTAGTACAGATATTTTTGTTTCCAAATTGACTGCCACAGGTGGTTATGTTTGGGCAAAATTATTTGGAGGAACCTCAGGTGAAGGTGGTGTAAATATTGAAATTGATGCTGCAGGTTACATTTATCACACTGGATATTTTAGTGGAACAGCTGATTTTGATCCGGGAGCTGGGGTTGCCAACCTCACAAGTGGAGGTTCAAATGATGCCTATGTTTGTAAACTCAATTCAGACGGTACGTATGTATGGGCAGCAGGTTTTTCTGGAACAGGGGATGATCGAGGGATGGCTGTCGATACAGACCCAAGTGGAAATGTCTATACATTTGGCTACTTTAGAAATACTGTTGATTTTGATCCTAATGCAACAACTCAGAATATTGCAACAGCTGGATTAATCGATGGTTTTATTTGTAAATTGAATGCTTCAGGTCAATATTCATGGGCAAATTCAATTGGTTCAACAGGGAACGATGGAATTTTAGATGGAGCTGTAGATGCTTCATCAAACATATATATGGCAGGTTATTACACTGGAACGGTTGATGTTGATCCAACGGCAGCAACAGTCAATTTAACATCTTTAGGTTCAACAGATTTAATGGCCATAAAATGGGCGCCTTGTGCAACCCCTTTGGCTCCAACAAACTCAACAAGCTTAGCTAATATGACGATTTGCGGAACGTCAGGAAGCACAACTTTATCTGGTACAGGTTCAGGAACATTAGGATGGTACACAGCTTCAAGTGGTGGTTCTTATTTAGGCTCAGGTGGTAACTTAACTACTGGAACAATTAGTGCAACAACTTCCTTTTATTTACAGGATAGTTCATGCCTTGCGGGACCAAGAACCGCATTTACGGTTACACTTAGTCCACTTCCTATAGATCAAATTATAACACCTTTAACTGCCACTATTTGTAGTGGAGGAAATTCAACAATAACAATTAACAATACAGAAACAAATGTCTTTTATTCGTTAGTTAACGATGCAACCAATGCAGTGATAGAGGGTCCAACTATTGGGACAGGTAGCTCATTGAATTTCAATCCAACTGGAATTACTACCACAACAACGTATCATGTTACTGCTCAAAAACCATCAAGTATAAATAGAACACTCATTTTAGATGGAGTGAATGATTTAGTGAATCTTGGAGCTGGAAATCGTGGAATATCTTCAATAATGACGATATCATTAAAAATGAAAACTTCATATGTACCTGCTGCGAATCAATATGTGATGTCGAAATACAATGGTACAAACGGTATTACAATGTACATTGACAACCAAGGGAAAATCGCATTTTACGGTCGAGATGGTGGTGTTGTGAGAAGTTCTGGTTTATCTTCTACAATAGTTACCGATAATCAATGGCATGATATCACTGGGGTTGTTAGAAGTACTGGGTGGGAAATATATGTTGATGGTGTTTTAGAGAATTCTGGTGCTTATGCTCTAGGAACAGGAATAACGAATGTTTCAAATTTGAATATTGGTAATTATTCAACTTCTTATGCTCCAATTGAAGTGGACAAAGTATCAATTTGGAGTACCGCATTGTCACCTGCCCAAATTTTAACAAATGTTACAACATGTTTGGCTGGAAATGAAACCAATTTAACGGGTTATTTTAAGTTTGATGAAGGTACCGGAACTGTTGCTACTGATTTATCACCCTCAGCAATCAATGGAACTTTAACAAATATGACAGCACCAGCTTGTTGGAATGTTGGTCCTTTCAATGAATGTACTGTTACATGTGATTTGGAACTTTCACAACTTTCAACAATCAATGTAAATGCAGCTCCTGCTCAACCAACAATTTCGGCAAGTGGTTCAACAACACTTTGTAGCGGTGGTTCGGTTACATTAACGGCTTCTTCTGGAACAAGCTATTTATGGTCGAATGGTGCTACTACTCCATCGATTGTTGTTTCAACCGCTGGAACATATACGGTTCAAGTAACAAATGCTGCAGGATGTCAATCAGTTGCTAGTTTAGGTACAACAGTTATTGTAGGAACACCACCAGCAACACCAACTGTCTCTGCTGGCGGTGCAACAACGTTTTGTGCAGGTGGTTCAGTTACTTTAACATCTTCTACTGGAACTTCGTATTTATGGTCAAATGGTGCTACAACTGCTTCTATTTCACCAACAACTTCAGGAACATATACAGTTCAAGTTACCAATGCTTCAGGTTGTCAATCACTTGCTAGTTCTGGAACGATCGTTACAGTAAATGCTTTGCCAACTCAGCCAACAATTTCAGTTGGTGGTCCAACTACATTCTGTACTGGTGGTTCTGTAACATTAACAGCAACAAGTGGAACATCCTATCTTTGGTCAACTGGAGCAACAACAGCGACAATCACACCAACAACGTCTGGAACTTACACAGTTCAAGTGACGAACGCTGCAGGATGTCAATCAGTTGCAAGTACAGGAACAACGGTTACGGTGAATACTTTACCGGGTCAACCAACAATCTCTGCGGGTGGTCTAACAACCTTCTGTGCGGGTGGATCTGTTACATTGACTTCTTCGGCAGGTACATCATACTTATGGTCGAATGGTGCTACAACCGCAGCTATTTCACCAACTACTTCTGGAACATATACAGTTCAAGTAACAAATGCTGCAGGTTGTCAATCGACAGCAAGTGCGGGTACAGTCGTTACAGTGAATGCATTGCCAGCACAACCAACCATTACAGCAAGTGGACCAACAACCTTCTGTGCTGGAGGATCAGTTACTTTGACGTCTTCCGCTGCAACATCTTATGTATGGTCAAATGGTGCGTCAACAACAGCTATTACTCCAACTACTTCAGGAACATATACTGTACAAGTTACGAATGCCTTTGGTTGTCAATCAATCGTAAGTGCTGGAACAACTGTTACCGTGAATGCTTTGCCTAGTCAACCAACAATTACAGCAGGCGGACCAACAACATTCTGTTTAGGAGGTTCAGTTTCATTAACAGCAACACCAGCAACAAGTTATGTATGGTCTGATGGTTCTTTGAGCCCTTCAATCAATCCATCATCAACTGGAACGTACACTGTTCAAGTAACGAACGCAGCAGGATGTCAATCAATTGCATCAGCGCCAACAACTGTTACGGTAAACTCTTTACCAGCAACACCAACAATCACAGCGGGTGGAGCAACAACGTTCTGTGCTGGTGGATCGGTTACTTTAACAGCAACAACAGGAACAACGTATTTATGGTCAACAGGAGCAACAACCGCTGCTATTTCTCCAACAACGTCTGGAACATATACTGTTCAAGTAACAAATGCTGCTGGTTGTCAATCGGCAACAAGTGCTGGAACAGTAGTTACCGTTAATGCATTACCAGTGATTTCACAAGGAACTGTTACTAATCCAACATCGTGTGTAATTGACAATGGTTCAATTCAAGTAAATGGTTCAGGAACTGGAACCTTATCATGGTCAGGTGCTGCAAGTGGTTCTTTAGCATCTGTAAGTTTACCAGCAACAATTCCAAGTTTAGGCGATGGTGCGTATATCATCACATTTACGAATGCTAATTCATGTGTTTCAAACACATTGAATAGTACATTGTCAACTCCTTCTGCCCCAGCTGCTCCAAGTATCAGTGCTGGTGGATCAACAACTTTCTGTGCTGGTGGATCAGTTAATTTAACTGCTTCAACTGGATCAACCTATTTATGGTCAACTGGAGAAACAACAGCTTCAATTGTTGCTTCAACAGCTGGAAATTATACAGTAACGATAACAGATGCATCAGGATGTTCATCACCTGCGAGTGCTGCAACTGCAGTTTTATTGATTGCATTACCAGTAATTTCAACTGGGGTCTTAACAAATCCTACATCATGTACAGTTTCAGATGGTTCAATTGAAGTACTTGGAACAGACACAGGAGATTTATCTTGGACAGGGCCTAGCACAGGCAGTTTGACAGGAATTACCTTACCAACCCTTGTATCAGGATTAGCGAATGGAAATTATTCATTCACCTTTACTTCTGCATCAGGATGCGTTTCGTTACCATTAACAGGAACATTGACAATGCCTTCTGCCCCACCAACACCAACAATTACAGCCGGAAGTTCAACTACTTTCTGTGATGGTGATTTTGTGAATTTGACAGCAAGTGCAGGAGATACTTACTTATGGTCAAACGGTGCCACAACGCAATCAATTGACGCAACAATTGGTGGAACGTATACTGTTACCATTACAGATCTAGCAGGATGTACATCTCCAACAAGTAATGCAACAACAGTCGTTGTCAATCCAATTCCATCTGCGGCAACAACCCTTAGTGGAATCACAATTACAGCAACAACTGCAAGTGCAAACTATCAATGGATTGATTGTGGAAATGCAAATCAAGCAATTGCAGGTGCAACAAGTCAAAGTTTCACACCAACAGCTAACGGAAATTACGCGGTGATTGTGACACAAAACAATTGTTCAGATACGTCAGCTTGTACTTCAATTACTTCTGTAGGAATAGATGCAAACGCATCATTGGTTGACATTCGTTTACAACCGAATCCAACAGCAAATGAAGTCACAATTATTTCGGATGTAGCAATTGATCAAATTGAATTGTATACAACAACAGGTCAATTAGTACAAAAGGAATCAACAACATCGTTTACTGTAGCACACCTTACAACAGGCGTGTATTTTGTAAAGGTTTATACAGCTACAGGTTACACGACTTTACGATTAGTTAAAAACTAAACATCGGTAATTTGTAAACGATTAACCCATAACACAACCACTGAAGAAGGACTCAATCGAAAGATTGGGTCCTTTTTTTTTCTATTCATGAACTCATTTGGCTGTTGCTGAAGAAAAACAGACCGTTTCTTCCTACTACCTTACTTTTATTCAAAAAACTATACTTATGAAAAAACGTTTACTCAGTATTTTATGTTTAGCATTGTCTACAACTTTAACAGCACAATTGGACAGCAGTGCATTTTTTGTGGCTCCATCTTCTGGAATGCTTTTGGCTCAATACATTAACACACCCATTACGCCTAGCTTACAATTCACGGATGAATTTACATTGGAATGCTGGATAAACGTCCCAGCTAGTTCATCTCAAGAAATTTATTTAATAGAAAGTTATTTTGGTTCAACAGGCGGTGGTTTTGTGATTCGACTTAATCAATTCAATATGATAAAAGCGTTTGCCATGGGAGCGACACAACCAAATCTAACAGGTAATTCTTCAATAATGTTGAATACTTGGAATCACGTAGCTGCAACTTACAGTTCAACTACGGGTGAATTGAAAGTTTTTTTAAACGGGGTTCAAGATGGCGTTTCAACACCAAATATTGCAATTTTCAATACTGCTTCTTTTTTACGAATTGGTGCAAGAGGTGATGATCACGATGTGAATGATCAATTTTTAATAGATGAAGTTAGAATTTGGAATGTTGCCAGATCTCAAACAGAAATTGCAAATAACATGAATAATTGCTTGACTGGTAATGAGGCAGGATTAGCCTTATACTATGATTTTGAAAACGAAGCTGTGAGCGGAACTGTTACAGACCGTACGTCTAATGGGAATAACGGTACTATCAATAATAATGTAACTCCTTATTTTGATGGTGTATTTGATTGCACTTCTGGAGGTTTAGAAATAGCAGAAAATCATACAAACGAGATTAAAATTTACCCAAATCCAACAACTTCAAGTTTAACAATAGAGACAGATGAAGTAATCCAAAATGTATCTATCTTCAATATTAGAGGTTCTTTGGTACAACAAGAAAAAACAAATTCTTTTTCTGTTGAAGCTCTATCAGATGGAATTTACATTGTAAATCTTACAACTGAAAATGGCGTTCGAACGATTCGATTTAAAAAAGATTAAACATCAACTTCAATAAAATAAAATTATGAAAGAAATAGTACTTTCCTTGACTTTTCTTGTTGGAACTACGTTTAGTTCAATAGCACAAAATGTCATCATACCCGATGCCAATTTCAAAGCCTATTTAGTAAGCCAATCGGGAATTAATTTAAATATGGACACTGAAATTCAATTAAGCGAAGCAAGTGTTTACAATGGTGCAATTAATCTTAATTCGCTCAATATTTTAGATTTAACTGGAATTGAAGCATTCACTGCAATGACTGGATTGCTTATTTGTTACAATCCGATCACATCAATGGATTTAAGTCAAAATACCAATTTGACTTCTTTGGAGTGTTACATCAATCAACTAACGTCGTTGGATGTCAGCGCTAACACATCGCTAACAACCCTTCGTTTTGAACGAAACATGATTACGTCCATTGATTTATCCAATTTAAGTAACTTAACTATGTTAACTTGCGGTAATAATGAATTATCAAGTTTAGACGTTTCAAATAATCCCATGTTGGATCTCCTAGATTTTGGTAATTCATGGGCAACAGGTGGGTCAAATCAAATTTCATCAATTGATCTTAGTAATAATACACTATTAACTACTCTTGGAACAACTTCGAACCCAATTTCTGCTTTAGATTTAAGTAACAATACAAATTTGGAAATGCTTTATTGTGATAGGAATTCATTAACTAGTTTGAATGTTTCAATGCTACCAAATTTAAATTATTTATCATGCAGTGATAATGCATTAACAGCATTGAATGTCACAAATAATTTAGCGCTTACAGATTTGTATTTTGGTACAAATCCAATTACTGGAAGTATTGATGTTAGTAACCTTCCATCTTTAAAAGGAATAGAATGCATGTCAACTTCTATTTCTTCTTTGAATATTGCAAATGGGAATAATACCAATTTCAGTATTATGTGGGCAATTAGCAACCCAAATTTAACATGCGTTCAAGTTGATGACGCTGTTTGGTCAGCAGCAAATTGGAACGCATGGAACAATATCGATCCAACTGCTTCATATAGCGAAGATTGTAATGGAGGTTTAGGCTTAACATCAAATGTATTAAAAACAATGAAACTTTATCCTAACCCTTCAACTTCCAATTTAACAATCGAAACAGATGAAGTAATTCTTCAAGTATCTATTTTTAATTTCGATGGTAAATTAGTTCAGAATGAAAATTCTGCCTCTTTTTCTGTTGAAAGTTTAGCTACTGGAATATACAATGTGAATGTTGTGACGAATAATGGTGTTAAAACGATTCGATTTACTAAAGAGTAGACTTTTTCATGAATATTTCAAACGAGAACTCAATCACAAGATTGGGTTCTTTTTTTTGTCTGCTATTTTGGTAATGAAGTTAATTTCAATCGATATTAATTCCATTACGGTACATTATTTGCAACCGCAAAAACCAATTACTATTTTAGCTGTATGAAAACAATCATCACACTCATTATCGTTAGCGTTTTATCTAGCGCTTTTTCATTTTCACAATCCAATGCTGGAATCTATAAATTTAGATGGCGTGTAGATAGTCGATTAACAAATAACTTAGTGGTAAATAATAACGGAGGAAACCAACTAATGATTCCAACTGCCTTGTACGATTCTGTTATGCGAAGAGTGAATCAATTGGTAAGTCAAGAAATGCAGTGCGAAACACGCTTATTATACCCTTTGAATAAAAAAGGAAAAGAACTTAAAACGAGCAGTACATCAAGTCAAGTTGGTGGATTGCCACGCGGTACCAAACGTCGTGCGATGCGTGCTGAATATTTGGATTATTATGTGAAATTCAAAATTATTGTTGGCGTAAATAAATCAATGTCCGTTACAGGTCAAGGAGCGAGTTATTCGCGTTTACGACCATATGTGAAAGTAAAAATGCGTGTTTACGGAATTGATAAGCGCTTAAAACGTTCGAAACAAAGTAGACAAGGTGGATTTAATAGTATTGGAAGTTTTGAGTTCAATATGGGTGGAACAACGGTAACAACGACAAATGCACTGCCAATTGAACAAGTAATGGATATGATTTTTAAAGGCTTAACGCGCTTCGAAACAAAAATTTAAAGGCTAAGCCACTCAGGATTCGTTTTTTATTCAACCCTTTCAGGGTTGTAGTGTTTCTTGGTGAAGCTTTTAATAAGGATATTGAACCCCTTCAGGGTTCGAAATGGTTCATTGAATTCATAAACGATTCCCGGAAATAACTTCTATCTGCCGCGTCGGTCTATATTCTATCTCTAACTTCACATTCAATCCCTTCAAGGTTTGGTCGAAACTCTCCGACACAGCGAACTAATTCCTAGTCTCTAGCACATAATTCCCTCTCAACTCTTCGTTGTAGAATTGCCCCTTTGAATCAGAGTTTTTAAAGGATTCCCATACAGAGATTGGAACATTTTGGTGATAGTAATTTTCATGATCCGTACTAATTCTTAAAAAACCGAGCGTTCCATCGCAGCTATAAAAAGCAGCACCGTAAATCCAAGAACTTTCAGGCGTAAATATTTCTTCTGAAAATGAAAATTTTGCTTCTTCAATTTTACGTTGAGCCTCTTCATAAGATGCAAAACGTGTCGGAAGCGAATCGCAAATTCCATTCTTACAAGAGGACAAAATGCCAATCAAAAAACTAATGATTACTAGTTTGATCATACTTCCGTTAAGGTTACTAATGTAAAGCAATATACAAAAAGTAATTCTGCTAAAAAAAAAAGAATTAATAAGTGAGAAAAGCTTTAAAACGAACCTTAGAGAAAGTGAATTTTCAGTTCAACACACTAATAAACAACGCCATCCATTAAACCCGCCAACTTGTCATCTCTCATCGACTCTCCCCTATTTTTCAAATCTAAAGTTGTAAGTGGCGGCAATACTTCATTCGATTTAACGTGTTCAGTCAATACAATCTGAGGACGTGCACTTGCTTTTTCGTGGACAAATATGGTTTTACCTTCACGGTATTCAATCACAGTGTCAACCGTTTTGTCATGCATGTAAACGGTGTCGGCAGTCAAATAAATTGGTTTATCAACGGTTTGAACGACAATTGTTTCTTTTCGGAAGAAGAAAAACGTCACTATCGCCGCTGCTGCCGCAGAAGTAAATGGAACCACAAACAAACGGAATCGGTTTGGTGCCATGACTGGCAATACAAGCGGACGTGCTTCTGGAACCGCATAAATTGCTTTGCTTTCGTTCACAATACGATGCGCCTGATCAAACGCTTCTTGCGAAGTTTGGCTAAGCACAAAAGCTTGTTCCGCTGCGGTCAAATCGGCGAAAAAACTCTTTTCTTGAAGGGCGAATAGTTGCTCTTGTTCTTTGATTAATTGTGCTTCCATGTTAACTCAATTTAAAGTGTTGTCCTGCTTGTTCAGGTGTAAATTCGTTCAATGCTTGTGTGATTTTCTTCGTCGCATAAAATAAGCGAGACTTTACGGTTCCTTCTGGTTGTTCAATGATTTCTGCAATTTCCTTCACGGTCATTTCTTCCATATAGCGCAACACAAATGCCATTCGATGATGTTCTTCTAATTGTTCAATTGCTGCCTTTAATGAACGTTGGAATACTTCACGATCCATTCGATTATCCAAAAAATCAACGTGAAAATCAAACTCTTTGCTTCCCTCTTCGATTCCTTCATGAATTCTTTCGCGATAGGATGTTTTCACCATATTACTCGCAATGGTAAACATCCATGTATAAAAGCGTTTACTAGGGTCAAACAAGTGATGTTTTTCTAGAATCCTTAGAAATAAGTCTTGCACTAAATCATGCGACTTTTCTTCGTTTCCTTTGGTCATTCGGAAGAAAAAGCCAAGTACTTTTTTACTGTACCTGGCATGAATTTCCGTTAATGCTTCATTGCAGCGCCGCGTTGAAAGCAGTTCCATCAAGGCTTCATCAGAGAAAGTTTGTATGTCTTTTTTGAGACCAAACATCTTATTCCGCTAATGCTTTTTGAATCTCAGCTTCAATGTCCAATTCTTTAGCAATGGAATCGATTAATCCCTTGTAGTATGCAATTCCTTCCAAGTCGTCTGCTGTTTTCGAATGAGAATACAATTTCATTAATCCCGGAAGGTACATATGTTTGATACGTGAATCCAAATCACCATAACTATACGAAAAAGTCTTAGTCAAATGATCTAATAGAAAACGTTTCTCAAAATTGCGTTTGATCACTGCAATGTTCTCCACATCTTCTAAACTGTAGATGTACGTCAATCCTGTTAAATACAAATTATCCGTAATCGTAGAATCGGTAAATAAGCCTGACGCAGAAGTCGCAACATGAACAGGAATCTTGGCATTATTCTCAAAAATCTGTTTAAAGAAAGCCGTTGAACCAGGATTCTTTTTGTCCATTTCTAATGGAGCAAGACCTTTTTCTTTGAACAATTTCGCACGATAATCATCCACTTGAATCATATAGGAATTGATCACTGTTACATCCTTGCGATAATTCAAACCTTCTTGAGCAATCCAAAGCGCATAGGTATCATTATCTCCCGCTGTAAACACAATGCCATTTTCAGAAACTTCAGTTAACACATTGTAAGCCCAATTCAATGCACCAGCAGGCATACGATTGATTTCGTATAACTTCTTTGCTACTTTCGAAAAGGTTGCTGTATCACGTTCTAGCTCTGTTTTTACTAAGAAATCCAATAGTACGCGTGGGTCTTCTGGACGAAATTCAAAGGCTTTGGCTAGATATTTCTCATCGTTTTCACCTAATTTTCCATTCCAATACATAATATAATTTCCTTCAAAAGTATTTGGCATCAACGCGTATACATCCTTCGCAATTTTATTACATAATTCAGTATATTTTTTTTGTTCTGCCGAATTTGCTTCGCTACAAATTCGCAATGCTCTCACCGCACCATAGTAGTTCAACCAAGCTTCTCCATTTTGATTGTTTTGATCAATATCGGCTTTCCACAATTTCTCTTGTGTCTTGTACCATTCTACATCGCGCCATTCAACAATAACACTGTGCACCGTTTGTTTCTCTTGTGCAAATGCTGCTACTGAAAGAAACACTAAACTTAAACATCCAATTATTTTTTTCATCTTATTTTATTTTAAAAAATAGGCGGTGCACCAGCCCGTTTTGGTTAAACGTCAAAAGTATTACTCAGAAAGTTCTCCAACGTTCATCAATTTGAGAAAAAAATATAAAATGTCCATTAATAAAAATGCTTAATTTTAAAATCAATTCACGTTCAATCACTCAGCCGCGGCTGATACAACAAACAAACATGAGCAATTCGAATCAAATTAAATGTCCAAATTGTGGAACATCCATCGATGTACAAGATATCCTTTCACATCAATTGGAAGACGAAATCAAGCAAAAATATCAACAGCAATTAGCTGATGAGAAAAAGAAGTTTGAATCGGAATTTGACAAATTGAATCGTGCAAAGGAGGAATTTGAAGAAAAGAAAAAGCAAGAGAACGAATTGTTTCAAGAGCGTTTGGACAAGCAATTGAAAGAGCAATCGAAAACAATTGAAGAAAAATTGAAGGCTAAAATGGCGGATGAGCAATCTGAACAATTTGAAGCTTTGCAAAAAGAATTGAACGAGAAATCTGAGCAAATCAAGGAGTTGAATCGCACGAAAGCAGAAATTGAAAAACTGAAACGCGAAAAGGACGAATTGAAGGAAGTTGCTGAGGCAGAAGCTCAAAAACGGTTGAATGAGCAATTGAATCTTGAAAAGGATAAAATTCGCCGCTCTGAAGAAGAAAAAAATGAATTGCGTTTCAAAGAATTGCAAAAACAACTGGAAGATCAAAAACGTCTGACAGAAGAAATGAAACGCAAGCAAGAACAAGGTTCTATGCAAATGCAAGGCGAAGTACAAGAATTGGCCATTGAAGAATGGTTACTCTCCACTTTCCCTTTAGATACCATTGAAGAAATTAAAAAAGGAGCACGAGGCGGTGATTGCATTCAGATTGTCAATACACGTAGCGATCAAAATTGTGGTAAAATCTATTACGAAAGTAAGCGTACAAAAGATTTTCAACCATCGTGGATTCAGAAATTCAAAGCAGACATGCGTGTAAAAGGTGCGGATATTGGTGTTCTTGTTACTGAAGCCATGCCAGCGGATATGGAACGCATGGGACAAAAAGAAGGCATTTGGATTTGTACCTACGAAGAATTCAAAGGATTATCAGGTGTTTTGCGTGAATCAATTATTCAGGTGAACAATTCATTGGCATCACAAGAAAACCGTGGCGACAAAATGCACATGCTGTATGATTTCTTAACCAGCAATACCTTCCGCATGCAAGTAGAAGCGATTGTAGAAGGATTCAGTGCCATGAAAGACGGTTTGGAAGCTGAAAAACGTTCCATGCAGCGCATCTGGAAAGAGCGTGAAAAGCAAATCGAAAAAGTAATCATCAACACCATCGATATGCATGCTTCTATTCGAGGAATTGCTGGAAATGCGATTCAATCTGTAAAGGCCCTGGAATTACCAGGAGAAGATGAATTAATGTGAAACTGATTTTTAATGAAATTTCACCGTCGCTTAACCATCTGAAATTAAATTAGGATTACTGCGTGAACCTTTCAGGGTCGACGTGCAGTGGATTAAAGCACTTTTCTGCTAGCGCAGAAATGCTGCCTTTTTTATTTCACCGTCGCTTAACCATCTGGTGATGGTTAGACTTGGTGAAATAAAAAAAGCACCTCGCTACGCGAAGTGCTTTTATCAGAGTGACCCCGTAAGGATTCAAACCTTAAACCTCTACAGCCGTAATGTAGTGCTCTATTCAGTTGAGCTACGGAGCCGTTTGCATTGGTATTACTACCGTATTGCGGGTGCAAATATAAGACGTTTTTTTGTTTTTACAAGGGAAAAAATAAAATTATTCTATTGTTGCGCTTATTCCTCTGTCTAACAAGGCTGTACACATTGGCTCTAAACGTTCATATTCACCTCTTTTCACTTGGCACTTGCCATTATGGTGAATAATCCATGTACATTGTTCTGCTTGAATTGGATTGTGTTCACATACTTTTACCAACGCATCGATAACCGTGTCAAAGGTATTTACATCGTCATTGTAAACTATTAAGTCTTTTTGATCCACCAATGCCTCTAAAACCAACTCATCAAATTCTACTTCTGTTAACATCTAACTCTTGTTTTAACGTTGTTATTCTTGAATTCGCTCTTCTTTAAACGGAATTGCAAACTCATTTAATTTATTCTCTAATTCTGGTAATTTCTCTTCGGACACTCTTGAAATACGTAATTCAATCGTACCTTCTGATTGTTTCATTTCTCTTCTGAAATTGTAACGCAACAACCAATCTGTGAAATCACCAGGTAGACTTGTTGATGCAAAGGTAGCAATAACAGTTACTCCAGGCTCATCTTCTTCGTCCAAAGTTATCAACGTATCAACATCGTTTCTGAATGTATATACATCAGGTAATTCATCCTTACTGCTCGCTACAGTTGATTTTACAGTGCGATCCGTTTCATCATAATAGAAACTTCCGTGCGCATTGTAACGATTCAATACTTCACGTGGGAATTCATCAAACGTTTTCTTTGTAACAATTTGATAACGATTAAATTCTACAACCTTTGTTTCTTCAATTACTTCTTCTGTTGTTACGGCTGGCGTCACTCCTACAACTTCTTTTGGAGTCTCAATAACAGGTGTTGTTTTTAGTTGATTCAACTCTAAAACACCATTTCCTTGATCTTCTAACAATTTCAACGCATCAGCAATCGGAATGCGTTCACCTTTGTAATATGCCGTAATAAATGCATCTTTTATTCCACGATCTATCGCATCTTGTTTTTTCGGACGCGCTTCTTCAACCGAATTAAACATGCCAGTTGTGTAACGAATTTGTCCATTTGGTAAGCGTAAAGTGTTTAATGGTTCTATTCCATTCAACGCACCTGCTGTAACAGGACGATTAAACGCTCCAACTTGAACTGTAAAGAATAAGCCTAAATGTTTTTCAATTGGCTCTGCCTTCACTGCTCCTGGTGCTTGATTGTAAGTCAATTCATCAACCTTTACCAATTTCGTTGTGTCACCCAAGCCCATTTTTTCAGCTGTGTTTGTTGCCACCTCTAACACTAATTCATTTTCTCCTTTAGCAACACATTGTCCATTTGCTTCTAATATTCGAGCTTCTGCCAATGTAATACGCTTACCATCACAATATGCAACGGCAAATGCATCTTTATATCCTAACTGTTTGATTTGATCACGTGCTTCAACCACTTTCTTCGAATTGTTGAAATATCCAGCCATGTAGCGTGTAATTCCATTGTTCAATTTCTCACCAGAAACAGGATTGAATTTGTTGAATAAATTCTGTGGAATTGGCTTAGCAAATGCACCTATTTGAACGCGATATACAAGTCCAGTTGGAGTCTTTACATCAACAGGAATTGGATTCGTCGTTGAATACGTTTCTGCACCGGCATCTTTTATTGTTAAACCATTTGCAGGCATTGGAACCAAAGCGGCCACAATTGCCATGCGTTGAATAGGCTCAATTCCACGTTTAACCAAGTTTTGCATTTTCATAGCTTCTTCTTCATTCGTTGGCAAAGCAGCATTCGCTATCTCTTGTTTGTTTGATAATTCTTCTTTCAATTGTGTACGTTCAGCTTCTAACTGCTTAATCGTATTAACATTTTGCTCCAACGCTAGTTTATTTTCTTCCGAAGGATCTTCAACCACTTTCGAAGCTAATTGTTTTGTTTGACTCTTTTCTTGAAGAATTTGAGCATCTAATTTAGTAATTTGTTTTTCAACTTCCAATGCAGCATTTGCTTTCTCTTGGTAATTTCTATATTCTTCAGTTGCCGCAATTTCGCGCTCCTCATTGTAAGAAATAGCTGTTTCCATTGCCAACGGATTGGTTGTTTCAGGAAGTTTATCCTCTTTCGCTAAAGCAGTATTGACTTCTTCCAATTGTTTTTGAACCAAAGCACGTTCTTCAACTTTCTGATTTTTTTGTATTTGAAGACTTGTCAATTCTTTTCCTTTGGCAACAGTAATTTGTTGTTCTAAGACTTGAATCTCACGCGTTAACTCGCTTACTTGAATAGAATAACGACGTTGTTTTTTCTCCAAATCTGCTTTCGTTTCAAGGCTTTCGATTCCATTTTCTTCTTCAAGTGCTTGCAATTTATTTTCTACCAAGGTAGTTTGAACAATATCATTTGCTTGTTCTTGTTTTTCAAGTGCTTTATTCAATAAATAATTCTTCTCAGCTGGATTTTTTGTAGCATTTGCATCTTCGATTAATGCCGCTGCCTCATTGTTCAATTCTTTTTGCTGAGCTAATGCTACACGAGAATTCGTTTGCGTTGTTTCATTGATCTTCGCATCTTCTTTCAATTGTGATTCGAGTTCAGTTGATTGTTGCTTATTATCTGCAATTTCCTCAGACATTAATTTATTTTCCTGAACTGTTTTTTGCGCCTCTACTTGTGTTAACTCTTTTTGAATCGATTGTTTTTCTTTTGCACTTAAATTCTCATTCGTTAATTCTTTTTGTAGCGAAGCTGATTTCTCATTCAATTGATTCAGAACAGGATCATTATAACGTTGATCTTCTGTCGAAACATTCTCAGCAATTTTCTCCAAATCACCAACTGTTATTTTCGCTTTACGTAGTTTTTTCTGAACTTGTGCTAGTTCATCTTTTAAGTAAACAACTTCTTTCTGTGTCGATTCGTCAGAAGGATTTGATTTCAATTCTGCTTCTTTTTCAGCAATGCGTTTCTTTAAAGCAGATTCATATCGTTCAAGAACAACAACTTGCTCTTTTAATTCATTTAATTCACTAGGTTCAGCAGTTACAATTGATGCATTTTCTTGCAAAACATCTTCGCGCAAATTCGATTGATATGAAGCTTGTTCTTCTGGGTCAACCGAAATGTTTGATGCAGAAGTTATCTCACCACTCATACGTTCTTTACTCGCAACTAATTCTTCTTTCAAAGCAGTGTTTTGCGCTTCTAAAACTGGATTCTCTTTTTTCGCTAAAGCCTTTTCATTTGCCGCAATTTGCGTTTCAATTTTAGTCTGATGCGCCTCTTCCCTAGCAATTAAATCCGCTTGTTTTGTTTCAGAATTTGAAGAATTCAATTTTTCAATATCCGTTGAAAATGTTGGATCTACTTTTGCCAAGGCTGCTTCTTTCTGAGCATCTACTTCACGTGTCGCTTTTTGATTTTCAAGTGATTGAATTGCTGATTTCTGATCTTCGATTAGTGCTTTAACAGCTGCAAGTTTTTCATTTAACTCAGTCGAATTCGGAACTTTTGCTAATGCTTTTTCGATTGACTTTTCTTCAGCTGTTAACTTCGTTAGCAACTCATTTTCCAATTTCAAGCTTGCCTCAATTTTCTTCGTTTCTTCTAGTTTAGAAACAGCCAAGGTTTCTTTCTTCGATTCGTAATCTGGATATACTTCACTGATTACTTTTTCTTTCGCCGCTTCAGAAACGGTTGTTTGACTCGATGCATCAGATGATTTTAGTTCTTCAATTCTAGCCTCAGAATCCTTTTCTAGAGCTTCAACAACAGCCAACCGATCTTTTACTTGAGAATTTGAAGGATCAGAAGCCAACTCTTCTTTCAAGTTCATTTTCTCGGAAGAAATTCGTTCACCCAACTCATTCTCTACCGATAAAATTGCCTCTTTTTTCTCCTCATTTGAAAGCGAAGAATTATTCTCAATTTCTTTTACCGATGTTGCATAATCAGGCATTAATTCAACTTGAATGGCTTCCTTCTCTACTTCAGAAACTTGGGCAGTTGAAGTCGTACCGGAAAGTTGATTTTCACGTTCTTCAATTCTGTTTTCTGCATCAGTAATAAGTGATTTCAAGGTAGCAACCGTTTGCTGTTTCTCTTTATTCGTTGGATCCTTTTCAAGTTCTTTCTCTGCCTGAACAAGCGCTTTTTCCAATTTACCTTTTAAGACAACATCGCGTTCATTCAAGTCTTTCAACTTATTTTCTTCGTTGGAAGAGTTATTCTCTAAGTCTTGAATATCTTTTTCATACGAAGCATCTACTGCATTGAGCATTTTCGTTTTCTCCGAAGTTGAAACGCTCGCAACTCCGCCAGAATTGATTTCCTTTTGACGCGCTTCAATTTTCGCTTCTAAATCCTTCTCAATTACTTTTAATACACGGTATTCATCTTGTAAATTTGTGTTCGACGGATCCTCATTCAAGGCATCTTCTAGTTGTTCAATGCGATCATAAACCGCTGCAACTAATTTCTGATCTTCCGTTTGTAACGCTTCCAATTTTTCCAGCTCAGTCAAATTCGGATTCGCTTTGATATCGCCTATCTCTTTAGCATATTCAGGACGTAACGATTCAATTTCTTTATTCTTTTCCTCAGTAGTAGCAATGTAGTTCGCTTCAACTTGTTCTACTGATTTTTCTAATGCCTCAATTCGTTCCTCAGTTTCTTTTTTGACTTGATTCAAAACTGCCAGATCACGTTTCAATTGAACATTCGATGGGTCATTTTTAAGTTCTGTTTGTTTAGCTGAAATTGCTTCATCGATTGATTCCAACAAATCATTTTCAAGCGCTATTTCAGCATCTACTTTTTCTTCTTTAGACAAGTCTTCATTTGAAGCGATTTGTTCTTTTTCGTCTGCGTAAGTTGGAAGTACATTTGCAATCGCTGTTGCTTTTTCTTCTTCAGTAACGGCAGCAATTGAAGTTCCATTTTTAACCGCTTCAATGGATTCGTTCAAAGAAGAAATTCGGTTTTCTGTATCTTTTCTTAACTGCTGAGCAACGGTTAATTGTGTTTTCAATTCCGTATTCGAAGGGTCTTTTGCTAACGCTTTTTCCAATTTTGTTTCTTCGGCTTTCAATTTTGTTAGCAAGGCCTCTTCTACTTTTAATTCAGCATTTAACTTTTCAACTTCAGGTTTCTCACTTGTCTGTGCGGCTTCAATCTTTTTGTCGTACGTCGGATCCAATTGTGAACGTAAATTCACCTTCTTTTCAGCAAGAAGCTCATCCGACAAATCGATTGTTGTTTGACTCGCCATAAATTGTTCACGTTCCTCAATGCGCGATTCTACTACAGATTTCAATTCAGTCAACGCTTCTTTTTCTTGAATCAATTCTTCATTTGTTGGATCCTTTTTCAAGGATTTTTCAACCGCTGTTTGACGTTCATCAATTGTCGTTAACAGTTCTTTGTCCAACTTTTGAAAAGCTGCTTCCTTTTCATTTTCAGTCAAAGCCTTGTTCGAAGCAATTTTTTCAGCTTCTTTCGAATACGATGGATCAAGTGAATTAATCAATTGTTCGTTCTCTCTGGATGCAACCGTATTTCCTGCATTCAATTCGGCTTTACGTTGTTCAATTGCCGCTTCTTTTTCCGCTTTGATTTGGTTCAAGGCTGACTCCTTCGCTTCTAATGCTTTATTACTCGGATCTTTCTTCAATTGCTTTTGGACACTTGCCAATTCTGTGTTCACCTTCGCTACCAAGGCTTCGTCCTCCTTGTTTAGTGCAGTTAATTTCTCATCATCCGCTATGGTTGAACTTGTCAGAATTTCTTTTGTTTTTTCCTCGTACGAAGGATTCAATTGGGCAATTACTTCTTTTGTTGAAGTTGTTCCGGCAACCGTATTTCCTGCATTCAATTCGGCTTTACGTTGTTCAATTGCCGCTTCTTTTTCCGCTTTGATTTGGTTCAAGGCAGTTTCTTTTTCCTGAACCACTTTGTTCTCCGGATCTTTCTTCAATTGCTTTTGAACACTTGCCACTTCTGTGTTCACCTTCGCTACCAAGGCTTCGTCCTCCTTGTTTAGTGCAGTTAATTTCTCATCATCCGATAAAGTAGAACTAGTCAGAATTTCATTCGTTTTTGTTTCATACGAAGGATTCAATTGAGCAATCACTTCTTTGGTTGAAGTTGTTCCGGCAACCGTATTTCCAGCATTCAATTCAGCTTTACGTTGTTCGATCGCCGCTTCTTTCTCCGCTTTGATTTGATTCAATGCTGATTCCTTCGCTAATAATGCTTTATTACTTGGATCTTTTGCTAATTGCGTTTTAACTGAAGCTAACTCCTTGTTCACTAAAGATACAAGAACTTCATCTTCCTTGTTCAAGGCAGTTAATTTCTCATCATCCGATAAGGTTGAACTCGTTAAAATTTCTTTCGTTTTTGTTTCATACGAAGGATTCAATTGCGCGATCACTTCTTTGGTTGAAGTTGTTCCGGCAACCGTATTTCCCGCATTCAATTCAGCTTTACGTTGTTCGATCGCCGCTTCTTTCTCAGTTTTAATTTGATTCAATGCTGATTCTTTCGCTAATAAAGCTTTATTACTTGGATCTTTTGCTAATTGTGTTTTAACAGAAGCTATCTCCTTGTTCACTGAAGATACAAGAACTTCATCTTCCTTATTCAGAGCTGATAATTTCTCATCATCTGACAAAGTCGAACTCGTTAAAATTTCATTCGTTTTTGCTTCATACGAAGGATTCAATTGTGCAATGCGTTCTTTTGGAGTAATCGCCAATTGTTTTTGCTCCAGCGCTTTGTCGCGGTTTGCAATTGAGTTTTCTGTCGCAGATTTAATTTGAGTTAGATTTGCTTCTTTCTCTTTCAATTTCGTATTCGAAGGATCAGCAGCCAATTGTTTTTTAACCGATGTCAGTTCTTTATCGACTGAAGAAACGAGTTGTTCATCTTCTGCATTCAGAGCCGTTAATTTCTCTTCTTCTGATAAATTCGGATTCGACTCTACTGCTTTTTTATTATCAGAGTATCCGGGTTCAAGCGCATTTACTAAAATTTCTGGATCATTCGAACCATTTTGACTCAATAAATTCTCTACCAGTTTCTCGTGTTTCGCAATCTGTTCTTCAATTTCTTGTTTGTATGAAAGTAAAGCAGCTTTCTCATTATTGAGTTGCTCATTTGTCCTATCATTTTCACGTAACTTTTCTATTTCTTCTAAGCGTCTTTCTAATTGTTTAATAGCATTGCGCTCATTCGATAACAACTTATAAATTTTGTCTTCCTTAGATAATGAAGGATCGTCCTGAATTCCTTTTGTTGACGATTTGTAATCACTGTAAATATTTTGAGCACGCAAACCAGATGTTACAACAATTCGATCTTTCAATGTTGGATCCTTTTTCTCCAACTCATTGATTTGTTGTGTAACATAAGCAGTTAAGGTATTGGAATTCGTTTTTTCCGTTTCAGCAATTGCTTTCGTCGCTTGTTCTTTCGTTACAGAAGCAACGGATTTATTAGAAATAGCATCTTGAAGAATTTCAATTTGTTCATTCACTTGGTATTTCTCCAAGGATTTTTTATCAATTGAACGCTGCAAATTGTCGCGTTCCTCTTTAATAATTGCTATTTCATTTTGCTTTTCAGCAATTTTTTGTTCGATAGCAGGAACATCCTTTTTCTTCGCATCGTAAATACTATTTTGAAGTGCATTGATCTCAATTTCGTTGTTTGAAATGTCCTTACTGTACGCATCCACTTTGGCTTTCAACTTCGACATATCATTATCTAACTTGACAACTTTATCCACCAAATTCTGAACTAAATCCGTGGATTTATCATTCATCACGTCCTTCAAGAATTCTTTATTGTCTGCTACTAATTGAATCGCTTCTTTTTCTTTACCGCTTTCATACAATTGATTGAATTGCTTGCTCAGCTCTTGCATTTTTTGCTGATCAGCACCACTTGAAGAATTGGATAATACCCCTTTGATTGAATCATTTAAACGTAAAAGTTCTTTAGAATAGGTTTTTAATTCTTGTTGCTTTTTTATCATACGTTCTGCTTCTTTCAAGGCAACGTATTTCGCATCTGTTTGTGTAGTAGCATTCGCTTCTGCAACTTTGCTTTTTATCTGTTCTTCTAATTGAACAAATTCATTGGCATTCTCAACAATAAGGTTATTGATGTTATTTCCAATATTGTTAATTAAGTTCTTGTTTTCATTCCCTTTTTGAACTTGTTTTTGCAAAATATCTGCAAGCTCATTTGTATTCAAATCACCTAATCCAATTTCACTCAGCAATTCTTTATTTTTCTGGTCTTGTTCTAGTTCATCCAAATTAAACTCGTTCACATTGATGTTTAATTCAGAACGCATTTTAATCACTTCAGCAATCACCGCTTGTGGATCATCCACTTCTTCGTCGAATAAATTGAGAATCTTTACAATTTCCTTTCCGCCTTCAGTAGTGTGAATAATTTTTTGCTTCAGTGGCTTAAATTCTTTCATGAAAGGAATCGAAACAATGGACCTAAACTCCTGATTGCTTCCTTCAATTGTCATTATGTATTCATACTTCCCTCCTTTTGGGAACGTAATCAAATAAACAGCTTTATCATTTGAGTTGAATTTACCGACTGATTCGCCATTTGAATAATCCTTAATTTCAAAATTGATTTTCTTAATTTTTGGATCGACTTCAGAAACGAAATTTCCTTTTACAACTGCTAATTGAATTGGAACGCGATCAACCTTTACTCTGTAAACGAATAATTTGCCATCCTGACTTTGACGTGCAGAGGCAAAATACGCTTCTTTGTTTAAGGAATCGACAACATAGAACATATCATCATCGGGCGATGAAATGGCAAAATCCATATTTTCAGGAGGTCCATAGGAATTTGTTTCGGGATCATATTTACTTCGGAAGACATCGTATCCACCCATGGAATTGTGCCCTTTGGAAGAGAAATACAAATAGTTTCCGTCAGGATGCATGTAAGGAAAATCCTCATCGTAAGGAGTATTAACGTTACCAGGAATAGGCTGTGGCATCCCCCATGTTCCATCTGGTAATTTTCTTCTAACGTAAATATCTTTTCCATTTGTCCCATTTTCACCATAACTTGAATAGTAAATAACCGATGGATTTTGAGGGAAATGAATTAATGGAATATGATTATTTTTCTTATCTAATTTCGTTTGAAACTCTGCTGTTACCAATAAATTTCCACCAATATCTTTTAGATCATAAATACGGAAAAACTTATCACTGGTAATTTCCTTTTTATCTGTAACGATGATATCTGAGATGGTTGTCATTAAACGTTTTCCATTCTGACACATTTGAATCCCGCGCTCAGCTTCTGCAAACTTTAACCCTTTCGGACTTTTTTGCATATAGGTTGTGTAGTGTTTAATTGCCTCATTGAATTGGTAATTCAGATGCAAGGCTTTCCCAAGGAAATAAAAAGCTTCTGGAGCGACACTAGGATCGTTTGTTGCATAAGAAAGATAACGGATTGCATCTTGTTTATTATTTGAGTTGTACAATAAACACGTACCGTATTTGTAATTGTAAGAAACATCTTTTGGCTGAAGAGCGATTAAACGAAGATACAATGGCGTTGCTTCTAAGTATTTTTCAGTATCGAATAACTTATCAGCTTGCACCTTCATTTCTGCCTCCGTTTGGGCATAAAAAACCACAGGCACGAATGCAAAAATCAAGAATAGTATGCTATGTTCAATAAAACGCACTTATATATCGAGCTTCATTTAATTTGGTAACAATGAAGTAGTACGATTATTTTTTAAAAAGGTTCATTTTACTTTCCTCTCCTTTCATGAGTCGACCAATATTTTTGCGGTGTGCAAAAATGACCAATCCACTTAGCAGAATACTAAATCCAAAAAGCCAAAGAGATTCTTCTTTTAAAACAAAACGTACTACCAAAGGAAATGCAATTGAAGCGCAAATCGCACCGAGCGAGACAAACTTTGAAGCAATAAAAACCGTCAAGAAAATAACCAAACAAATTAATGCCGCAATGGGTTGAATTCCGATTATTACTCCTAACGAAGTTGCAACACCTTTCCCCCCTCTAAATTGAGCAAAAACTGGAAAAACATGACCTGCCACAGCAAATATTGCTGCTAAGATTTGTAGTTGAATCAATGCTTCAACCTCGAGGTGCAAATAATAGTGCGAAGCAATCACAGGAATCAAAGTTGCCAAAGCACCTTTCAATACATCAATTAGCAGAACAACTTTTCCAGGTTTTTTACCTAAAACGCGGAAGGTATTTGTTGCACCTGCATTTTTACTTCCGTGCTCGCGAACATCAATTCCATACCATGCTTTCCCCACCCAAACAGCCGTTGGGATAGAACCAAAAAGATACGCAACCAATGAAAAAAGTATATAAAACATCTTATTTTTCGAATAAACGCATGAACCTACTTAAGTAAACACTTGCCGTTGAAGCCTCAAATTTAAAATTCTTTGTCTTACGTTTCTCTTCTTTCATCGCATTTACTGCAGTATTAAATTCTGGATCACCAGAAATGATCTTCATATCTCCATCTTTCTTAACCATTGTATAGTCGAAATAGTAGTCTCTTCCTCCAGGAATTTCAATCTGTAAGCCAAATTTATCACCTCCTGATTCAGAGTAAATTTGTTGGAAGAATGCGCGACATGGTACATATTTCATGACCGGTTTCTCAAAGACATTGACCAATACAGCCGAATTCGCTGTTGAAATCAATCCTTTTTCTTGCATATCCGATTTGTCAAATGAACTTAATTTCAAACCCGTAATTGTGAAAGCAGTTTCAATTTGCTCTGGCAATTTTTTAATTTCACCTTTAATCGTGTAATCTGATTTTATTCTATCGGCAGTTTTACGATCAGTCCATTCAACTAAGGCTTGCTCGAATGTTGTTGGGTTGAAATCCATCGGTTGTAAACCTTCAACAGTATTAATACGAGTTGCAACATCTTCCATTATTCCTTTGTCTAAGGCCATATTAAAACGAGCCGTAATGTTCATGGAAGTTTCGCCAGTTGACTGATTATAATCTACGACTCCAACAGCGTCTACTTTAACATCACCGTAATCCATTCCAAGATCAATAACTCCTTCTCCATGCAATGAACAACTTTCAGTATGCAATGCCAAGAAGTTTCCCTTTTCAGATCTATTCAACAATTTCTCTTTCGAAGCAATTTGGAATTCTTTTGCGTTTTGATTGTATTGTAAATAACCACTCGCTGTAATTACATTCGGATCTGTTGGAACTGCTAATTTTGATAAGAATGTTGGGTACAATTTAATACTATCAACTGCTGCTGAATTTCTCCAAACAATTCCTGCTGAAATTGGCTCATTTGCCAAATTTTTCATTTTTTCAGAAACAGGGATTTGTATATTTTTAGGATCAATAGGTGCAGAGAAACTCATCCAAGTCTTATCGAATTTTTCACATTCATGATTAATACGAGTTGCACCACTGAAGCTGATAAATGGATTTGATGCGTTTACAGCTACTTGTCCATAATAATCAAATTCTTTACTCAACTTAAATCCTAAAGTTTCAGGAATTTCACCTTTCGCAATTGTTTGATATGAAGTATCCAAACCAATCGAAGTCATCTTGAAATACGTCAACGTACTATCTTTGTCATAATAAGGATATTCTCCTTTACCAACATACGCTCGACGTGCTGTTACCTCAACATCTGCTTTCACAAAGGTGTGATATTTGGTGATATAATTGGCAACAATTTTGGCATTTAGCAATGGATCCATTTTCGCTTTTTTGCGAATAACCACTTTCATGCTGTCAGGATAAATACGTGCATCTGCAATTTCCAAATAAGGCACTTGCTCACAGAAAATTGATCGCTCTTTCAAATCGTATTTTGCTTTAGGAGCTCTAAATTGAAGTGAATCTTGCTTAGGATGTGTTGAGAAGAAGTTTGGTCCTACCATGTCCATGTCAGTATCGATTGTTACATCTTTTTCTCCAGTATTTTCCATCTGCAATTCAGCATAATCCATAAACCAATGGAATTTATCCATTCGACAGATGTATTGATTTACTGGGAAATTTAATTGCGACGAACCTTTGTTTGATGTAAAATCACCTTTACGTTCCTTAAACGAAATATCCGCTTTTACGTTATCCGCTTGGAAGGCTAATTCTCCTTCACCTGGTTCGGCATACGTGTTCTTCAAACTGAAGCCTGAGGTATCTGCTTTGATATCCCAACGTGTAAATGAATAATCATCAGAAACGGTTGTTGCTGTTTTAAAGGTCATCAAACCATTTCCTCTCATTCCTTTTGGTGTAACAATTGCTACTCCTCGAAGTTTCGCCTCAGCTTTAAAGAAATTTAAATCGCCTCGTGGTGTTGAAGCTGCTTTCAAATAATTTTTCTTCGGCACATACGTAATAAACGCTTCTTCAGCTTCCACATCAGGGAATTGAATTCCAGTTTCAACTGGTTTATTCGTGAATTTCGCCAAACCAATCGTTGAATCTGGCAAGAACGTTAATGCTTTTGAAATAGAAGTGGATTGAACGAAGTTGATTGTACCACTTCCTTGTAAACCATTGTTCGATAAAACAATTTTGTTTTCATATTTAGCGCCAGTTCCGTAGAAATCATGTCCACCCTCTGGAGCTTTCGTTGAGAATCCAAATGAATAATCAGGCATAATTTTTAAATCTTCTCCAATTTTAGGGAAGATACCAGCCGATGTCAATTCACCTTTTAATCTGAATTTAGTTTCAATGAAATTATCTAAACTATCCATTTCAAAGGGTGCAACAGTATAGAAAAAACGTGTGCTATCATAAGCGCCACGGTAAATTTCGCGCGAATTATAATAGACATATGATGGCTTCGTAACTTTGATTAACGGATATTTTGTGATTGTTTTACTATTTCCAGAGCGGTTTGTTGGATCATCAACAATCAACTCACCGATAATTCCGTTTATATTGCTTACCATAGCAATTGGTTTAACGCCATCAGTTGGAGCTAAAGGAAGAACTCGAAATAATGATTCTCCTGTTTTCAAAAGGTTGAATTTATTATCTCGGTAATTGTAATTAGCAGTATAGGTGTTGATTTCCATTTTTCCAGAATTCAACCATCCACTAAATTCAAAGTTTCTATTTTCCTTGATTGTTATACGACTAGCATCTGGGAAAACCATCGTGTTTTGTAAATCAGAAATTTTTACTCGGTCAACTCCATTCAAATCTATCTCTAGAGTCCCAAGATTCATTTTTCCGAAATAAGTCATCAACCTACGTTCTTCCGACTGTTTTTTATACAAATCACGCAATGCCTTTAAATTTGGATCTTTTTCAATTTGCTCTTCAGCGTATCCTTTTAATTCCTTCGGACGCAAATCAGAAGTGAATAATAAATTATCGTAATCTTTTTTACGTGCTTTTCCTTGAACGAAATTTTCCAGTTTTGGATTTATTGTTACCATCTTTTTATCTGTGTCATAGCTAATGAAACCGAGATTCGATAACTCAATTAATAATGGTCTTACTTGTTCAAGCGTTTTGCCTAATGCAGTTGCCGCTTTTCCGTCATTGATCACATATTCATCATATTTATAACAATATGCCCAAAGCGCACCTAATGGGTGAACAACATCCATACCTTGAAGACGGTCGTATAATCTTTCATCGAAATAGCTTTGCGATTCAAAATTTGCAATTCGCTGTTCTTGAGATGTTCCAAAATCATAGGTAAAGTAAATATCTTGTTCATCTACTTTCCAAGAAATTTTCGGCACATAAACATCCAGTTTGTGATAAGAATCTTGAAAAGGTGATTGACCATTTCCAGTAGAAGTTCTTGTCAATTCAATCACTTTTTTCTCTAAATCATAACTAAAGTGTAATCCCGGATGTGTAATCGAATCGCCCGTATTCAAGAACATTGCCGACGCAGAATTATTACATGTAATCTTTTTGGGTGAAATGTAAATTTGCTGCGCACTTGATCTAACAAAGACAGCACCATTACGAAAGATGGATATTTTCGCAGGAATTGCTGGAGTACCAATACCTACAAAGCTCGCGCCTTGCATTGAGAAACCACCTTCATAATCAACATTTTCTCGAATACTTTTGATTTTCAATTGCTTTTCATACGACAAAAACTGTGGAAACACTTTATCTTCTTCTCTGTTGATTTTGAATGCTTTATCATTCAACGATCCTAAAATAGGTTTAACGAAATACTTCGAAGTTAAGGCAACTGAATCGGCATTTAAGTTCGATGACTTACATGAAACATCGTACTTTTTCAAGGTTGCAAATGTTTCATTTTTTGGCAAACCAACTTTTTCCCAAGTAATTACACCTCCGTCTCCGTCCCATTTTTTTAAAACAGGATCATAAGTTCCTGTGGTTTTGAAAACAACCAAACTATCAATAAATGGATTGTCATCTTTTTCTTTTAAATCGCGATTTGCGACACGACAGATCAAATTACCGTTCGTACATTTAATAAAAGGTTTATCTGTAAATTCGAACGAGTATTCTCCACCTTCGTAGAACCAACTAAAATTTGATGCCTCTGAAATACGTCTTTCAGAAAAGAATCCAGCGGATAAATCAATAAAATCTTCGAATTTCTTAATGTTCTTATTGTCCAATAATTTATCGACTGAACTATGCCACGCTTGGAAACTAGCACTTGACTGTTTTCCTTTTATTAATGAAGCAACAGAAAATACATATTGATAAATTTCTGGATATGGTTTTAATTTTTTTGTAACCATCAAGTTACACGTTTCGACCATCTTAGTGAAATATGTTTCTGGAAAATCACTCGATTCCAATAACATTTGTGGTAGTGTTTTTTTTGCAAAATCGTGGAATTCTCCTTTACCAAATTCAGTCAATGATGCTTGAAATTCTTTAACAAATTTCTCTCTATTAGCTGTAAATGTTTGTGCATTAAGGCTTAATGTGAACAACATAGCGCACATTAAAATCAATCGATTTACTACCATTATTTTCGTTTTATAGTTTATTCAATTCAATAGCTGCCCAATTGTCTTTGTTTAAAACACGGTGCTTTTTAAGACCATATTGTTCAGCAAAAGTTACAAGTTCATCCACATCAGTATCAAAAAATCCACTTAATAATAGTGTCCCATTTTTTTCTAACATTTCCGCATAGGATGACATATGTGCTTTTAAAATATTTTTGTTGATGTTGGCAAGAATCAAACCAAAAGTTCTACCTGTTAAAACATCAACATCTCCGCAAATTGCTTCGATGGTTTTGCATTCGTTTCGTTCTGCGTTTTCCAAGGTGTTTTCTACTGACCAATCTTCAATATCTACTGCTACAACATGTTTCGCACCCAAACGCTCGGCAACGAATGCCAAAACACCTGTTCCTGTTCCCATGTCCAACACTTCAGCAGGAATTGTTTCTAACTCAAAAAGCGCTTTCGACATCATCCAAGTAGTTTGGTGATGTCCAGTACCGAACGACATTTTTGGAAGAATTTCAATAATCATTCCTTTTGCGGTCGATCGATTATGAAAAGGAGCAACGATGGTCAAATAATCTTCTACTTCTACTGGTTGAAAATCAGATTCCCACACTGCATTCCAGTTTTGTTGTGGAATAACTTTTGATGAAATCACCACTTCAACATCGTTAGGTTTTGCTTCTAAAAAAGTGTTTTTCAAAGGAAATTCTACATCAACAAGTTCGAGTTGACCGTACGCCAAGATTCCTTCTTCTGTTTCCACAAAACTTTCAAATCCATTATCTGCTAATTCAGCAGTTAGAATTTCTATCCAAGGATCTCTTGGTGTTAATGCGATTGATAATTCTAAGTAATCCATTAAAATGATTGTGCTATTGAGATAAATGTTTCCAATTGCAATGCTGCGCCACCGATTAGTCCCCCATCCACATTTTCACATGCGAATAACTCTTTTGCATTCGATGCGTTACAACTTCCGCCGTATAAAATTGAAATTTCTTCTGAAAGTTCCTTACTATACGATTCTGCTATCCACGAACGGATTGATTTGTGCATTGATTCAGCTTGCTCAACGCTTGCTGTTTTTCCAGTTCCAATTGCCCAAACAGGTTCGTAAGCTACTATACATTTTGCAAGGTCTTCAGAAGTCAAATGAAACAAGCTATCAATTAATTGTTGCTTCACATACTTCAACTCATTGTTTGCTTCTCGAATTTCCAATGGTTCTCCACAACAAAAAACAGGTGTTAAATTGTATTCTAATGCTGCATTCACTTTTTCTTTCAGGAACACCTCATTTTCATTGAAAATTGCACGACGTTCACTGTGTCCTACCAATACATATTTTGCTCCGATATTCTTTGCTTGTGTAATAGAAACTTCACCAGTAAATGCTCCTTTATCCGCAGGGTAAAAGTTTTGTAATCCTACACGCAATTGAGGATTCTTATTGATAATTGTTGGTGCAAAAATGAATGGTGGGAAGACAATTAACTCAACATTATTTACTTTAGTTGATGCACCACTAATTCCTTGAGCTAAATCCAGTGCTTCATCCCAAAGTAAATTCATTTTCCAATTACCTGCAACAATTTTCTTTCTCATTTTTTAAATGTATTTTTCTTCAACCATTCATACGATGGAATAGATCGATGTGGAAATTTTCCTTTCACGATTCCATTTTCAATTACCATCATGGCTGGATTTGAACGTGCGATTGCTTTTAATCCTATTTCATCATTAATAAATACAGGAACATTAAAATTATATTTCTTTCTAAATGCATTAATTTTTGTGCGACTTGAACTCGTTAACAGAAGAAATGGAATACCTTCCTTTTTGCACGAAGCGTAAATTGATTTAATCTCAGCAATATTTTTCCAATTTGCATCACTTAAACTTCTTACAGTAAGCAATACAATTCTTTTTTCTTTGACAATTGCTTTACGTAAATTAACTTCTGAATTTTCTGAATCTTTTTCGATGATCTTTTTTACCATCTCAAGATTTTTCTCAGAATCCGTAAGATCTTTCACATTCAAATACGGGTTGAATTGATCATTGATTGTTGGTAAACGAGAAGGTTCTATTTCTTCCGTTGTCATTTTTAAATACTTATACTGCTTTTCATCCCACAAATCAGCATTATTCTCATATTCCTTCTGAGAATATGTTTCCAATTCTCCTGTACGTTTATTTCTTAATTTATGAGTGTATTCGAATTTCCCAACATATCCATCATGCATTTGCCACTCAAGATTTTTACCTTCTGCAAAAGGTCGATAATCTTTCAATGGTTCATACATCAATACATAACTTACAAAGGCAATGCAAGAAATGCTTACTATAGAGGAACTTCCAAAATAATTTCCTAAAAAGTAACCTCCGGCTCTAAGAATCCACAAAGCAGCAATAATTAAAAACATTCCAAATCCAACTAAGAAATACCAATCGAACAAGACAGATAGCAGTGAAAGAAGAACAGCACTTGATAGCAGGTACTTCACATTTTGCGTTTTCGAATTTGGCTGAATTTGCCATTGAGCTAGGAAAATCCATAATACCAAATACAACAATACTATATCTTTCCAAAGCGATTCACTTGGAGTTAACGATCTGCCAACGGAACCTTTTAATGCGTCACCAAAACAACCGCAATCAGATACACACTGTGGTGTTTTCCATTCTTCCACAAGGACTTCTGTACTCGTTTTAGAAATGATTTTTACTTTTTTATTCACTTTTGCTTCAGCAATTTTAGCAGTTGCCATTTCACTCGAAGCGACATAAGTGTCATGATCTTTAAATCTTTTCGATGGATTACAACTTGAAGTGTGCCATGTTAAAAAGGTAAAAAACAGCATCATTAATAAGGAAAGATGTGCAACCCATTTAATTTTCCCACCAATAATCATTAATACACCTAAAAGAATTTCTATAATGCAAATGGCAATGGACAAACCTAAGGCATATGGAATTAACCATTCAAGAGAAAAACCAGGTGCACCAAACAGTTCTTTTATTCGATAAGCCAAAGCTCCATCTTCAAAATATTCTTCCAATTTGTAGGCAAAACCTATTGGGTCATTTGCTTTCACTAAGCCGGAAACAATAAATAATGACCCAACAAAACCTCTCGCAACATTCGCCATCATCAATCGACCTCGAAACACAAATAGCCCGGCAGCACTTACCCCAATTAAAACATATCCAATAAAATTGAATAGCAAGAAGTAATCCTTAAAGGCTTTCTGTGAACCAATTACGACGGCAGCCAACCCAATTAAATTTAACACAACGAATGCTATGTTAAACACCATTGAGCGACCTTGAACAGTTGCTTTTTGTTTCATACGTTAATTTGTAGTAGCTGATACATTCAAATGTATCAATGAAAATACGGAATAATTTAGCATATCAAAATAATTTGCATCAATTCCTTCACTAATTAATGTTGCGCCGTTATTATCTTCTATTTGTTTTACACGCAATATTTTCATTAAAATCAAATCGGTTAACGAACTAACACGCATATCACGCCAAGCTTCACCGTAGTCATGATTTTTCTTCGCCATTAATTCAAATGCTTCGTTTGCATATTTATCATACAAAGCGATTGCAGTTTCAGCGGGCAATTCCATTTCTTGAAGATCACTTTCACGCAATTGAATAATCGCCATGATGCAATAGTTCACAATTGCCACGAATTCATCTTCAACTGACTCACCCACCTTATTTTGTCCTGTCTCTTGAATCGTTCTAATTCGTTGAGCCTTAATAAAGATTTGATCAGTTAAAGAGCTTGGTCTCAGTATTCTCCAAGCAGTGCCATAATCTTTCGTTTTCTTAGAGAAGATATCTCTGCAAACATTGATTACATTTGTATATTCTATATTTGTTTGATTCATTTATTTCGCAATGGGCTTTTCAAGGGTTGAAGATACACATTTTCCAAAAAACAGGTACATCCGAGTACAGGATAAATTGATGGATTTAACATTCCCTAAAGTTATGGGCATTGTGAACTTGACTCCAGACTCATTTTTTGCTGAAAGTCGCAAACAAAATGATTCCTTTTTATTGAATGAAGTTGAGAAAATGATAGTTGACGGAGCTGATTTCATTGATATAGGAGGATATTCAACACGTCCGAATGCAGAAAACGTTTCCGAAGCAGACGAAATTCAACGCATTTTAGAACCACTTCAAAAAATTCGAAAAGCTTTTCCAACCATTCCAATTTCTTTGGATACTTTTCGAGGCGCAGTTGCAGAAATAGGGTTCAATGAAGGAGTTGATATAATCAATGATATTAGTGGTTTTCAGTACGACAAATCAATGCTTTCAACCCTAGAAAAGATTAAGCTACCGTATATTTTAATGCATGTTCAAACAGATAAAAAAAACATGCATAAATCAGTACAAAACGAGCTCATTTTCAGAGAAATGATTCACTATTTCTCTCAAAAAATCCAACTATTAAATGAACGAGGTGTGACTGATATCATCATTGATCCAGGTTTTGGTTTTAGCAAAACAATTGAACAAAATTATCAATTGCTCAATCAACTTGATTTATTCCACCTCTTGGACAGGCCAATACTTGCTGGTTTCTCTCGTAAATCAATGATTTACAAAAAATTAAACATTACACCTAAAGAAGCCTTAAATGGTACTTCTATACTAAATACACGCGCAATATTAAAAGGAACTTCTATATTACGTGTTCATGATGTGAAAGCCGCAAAAGAAGTAATAACACTTACGCTTTAAGTTAAGCAAACTTTTTTCTTGGTTTTTTCGTCATAATAGTTATATTCGAACTATTAACTAATGCTATATCATGAGGAAACTACTTACACTACTTATTTTTTCATGCACCTTTTTTGTTAGCAACGCTCAGACAGTTTTGTGGACAGAAACATTTTCGAATGCTTGTGCTTCTGGCTGTGATGCCACCGCTTATGTTGGCCCGAATGGTGCCTGGACACAAACATTAACAGGAGTAAATGGTGCAGATCCGAATGTATTTTATGTTAGCGGACAAGAATGTGGGAATGCGCCTGGAGCTTGTGGCACTGTTTGTGGTGCAACTGATCCTTCTTTACATATTGGTTCCAATTTAACGGTTTTGGGCGATCAAGGTGCCGCCTTTTTAAATGGTGGTTTAGGATTCTGGTTTCCAGAAACAGATAGAAGAATTGAATCTCCAACCATCAATATGACTGGAAATTCCAATTTAACATTAACATTTAATTATATCGAAAACGGAGATGGATCCATTGACAATGCGTCCGTTTGGTATTTTAATGGTGCTGTATGGGCTTTATTGCAAGACATGGCAAAAACGCCTTTAACATGTATGCCGCAAGGAACATGGACGACTGTCTCAATAGCTTTACCTGCTTCCGCTAATAATAATGCAGCCATAAAAATCGGTTTCCGTTGGGTGAATAATGATGATGGCGTTGGAACAGATCCTTCTTTCGCTGTAGACGATATTCAAATTACTACTCCTTCTGCTAGTTCACCACCAGTTGCAAATTTCACAGCTTCTTCAACGAATCTTTGTGCAGGTGATTGTATTACTTTTACAAATACAAGTACTTTTGCAGCAGGGGCTACATTCTCATGGAATTTTGGAAACACACAAACATCCACGCTTCAAACACCTGGAAGTATTTGCTATGCAACAGCAGGTACTTACACTGTTACTTTAACAGTTACTGACGCCAATGGTACAGACACAGAAACAAAAACAAATTACATTGTAGTAAATGCTGCTGTTTCTGCTGGACTTGACAATTCAGCAAATCTGTGTAACAACAACTCGTTAAATTTAACAACGTTACTATCTGGAGCTTCTTCAGGTGGTACTTGGGCAGAAACTACTGCTGTACCTAGTGGTCAATTCACTGCTGGAACAGGAGTTTTCGATGCTTCTGGCTTAACTCCAGGAACATATACATTCTCTTATTCTGTAACAGGAACAGCACCTTGTCCAAATGATGTTGCTAATTTCACAATAACAGTAACAGCTTGTGCTGGTCCAACGGCAATCATTAACGCTTCAAGTTTAACCGTTTGTGCAGGACAATCACTTATTTTCAACGACGCAAGTACTGATACAAATATAAGTTCGTGGACATGGTCGTTCGGAAGTGGACTACCAGGAACAGCAAATACTGCTGGACCACATTCTATTCAATTTAATACGGTTGGAACCTTCAATGTTTGGCTTCAGGTAACAGACGACAATGGGACAGATGATCAAACAATTCAAATTACCGTTACTGCTTGTAGTTCACCTACAGCTTCTTTTAGTATTTCGGATGATGTTATTTGTCCTGATGACTGTATAACATTTGCTAATACATCAACTTCAACTGGACCAACTACATATGTTTGGACATTCACTGGAGGCACCCCTTCATCATACACAGGTGCAACACCTGGACAAATTTGTTACAGTACTCCTGGAACTTATGCTGTTAGCTTAACTGCAACAAATGGGTTTGGAACAAACACCTATTCTCAAAATGTCGATGTTTTGGTTTCTCCAACAATCGTTGCTGGAAATGACACGACGATTGAAATGGGTGGTATTGCGGATTTAACAGCGGCTGCTTCTGAAGGTGATATTACATGGTCATGGACTCCTAATACACAAGGAAGTATTTTGGATTGTATTATTTTCGATTGTACCTCTGCCGAAGCAATGCCTGTTATAACAACTGTTTTCACTGCAACCACAACCAACACCGAAGGTTGTCAAGCAAGTGCGAATGTTATCGTTTCTGTAGATTATGAAGCGTTTATTGGTGTTCCAAACATGTTTTCACCGAATGACGATGGGGAAAATGACATTTTATATGTGAAAGGTCTAGGGATAACAGATGTTATTTTTAGAGTCTACAATCGCTACGGACAACTGGTATTTGAATCACTTGATCCGAATGACGGTTGGGATGGTAAAGTAAATGGACAAGTAGAAAACACAGCGACATTTGTATATACACTAGAATATTTACTTGTAAATGGTGAATCAGGGAATTTGAATGGTAATGTAACTTTAGTAAAATAAGATCATGAAAACGAAATTAAACATACTTGGTGTTTTAGCTTTGACATGGTCAGCTACTACATTTGCACAGCAAGACAAACATTTATCAATGTGGAATGAAAATGCGTCAAGTATTAATCCTGCGGCGGTTGCTTCGATGGATGAAGACATGCGATTTTTAACCAACTTCAGAATGCAATGGCTTCCTTTAAATGGAAATGCCTTACGAACAAACACATTTTCGTTTGATGCTAAATTGATGAAGGACAAAAAAACGGGGAGTCATTTAGGACTTGGTTTGAATTTTACCAATGATCAAACAGGAGATATTCGTTATACTTCAAATGTAATTTCAGTTCCAATTGCCTATAACATTGGTTTAGATAAAAATAATTTTTTCGCAATTGGTGTTTCTCCTGGATTCGTGTCACGAAGTTTAGGTACTGGAAATCAAACCTGGGACAATCAATGGAACGGATCAACATTCGACCAAACACTATCTAGCGGGGAAGTTATTAATGCAAATGCCTCTTCTTTTGATATCGGAGCGGGAATGCAATACAAATACCAAGCAGATGGAAACTCTCATTTTAAAATCGGTTTCAGTGTAAACCATTTAACTTCTCCTTCTTTATCTTTTACTTCAACGGCAGATAAATTATATAAAAATGTCAACATTTATGCGAGTGGAACCTATTTTCAACCACAAAGAAGATTAGGTATTTCTCCGTCTGTATTAGTTTCATTGATGGGACCAAACTACAATGTCTTAATAGGGACCAATTTCGATCATGAGTTATTTGAAAGTTCAAAACGAACGGATTACGTGCAACGTTCATTTATTTCATATGGAATCTATTTAAGATGGAAGGATGCAATGGTGGCTACATTGGCATATAAACTGTATGGTTTTAAAATTGGTGTAAGTTATGATATTAACGTTTCAAAGTTGAGCAGCGATACACGAGCTCATGGAGGATTTGAGCTTTATTTGAAATACTCATTAATGGTTGACAGAAGTAGCTATATCCATGATCGCAGCTTGTTTAGATGGCGTGGAGGTCGAGGAAGACTATAAACAAATTATACGATTTTCAATTGAAGGTAGGTGTTAACAAAAACGTCTACCTTCTTTTTTTTCTATCGTTTTTCCACCCTGAATTCCACCAGTGTGAACAAATAAAATGCGTTTGCTTTTTATGTCGTTTTTTAAAATCCAATCTTGAATTGCAAAAAGAACCTTTCCTGTGTAAACTGGATCCAAAGGCAAGTTTGATTCAGCGTAGATATTTTCCATGAAATCGAGTAACTCAACCGTATATTTTCCATAACCTCCAAAATGATAATCGTCTAAAACAATCACTTTTGACAATACATCTTCAATCATCGATGATTCAAAACCAGTGTAACCTAATAAGGATTTCATTTCTTCAATAGAATCAAAACCTTTAAGAACAGGAACAACCATTAACTTTGTTTTTTCAGGTAAAGCCAAGGCTAAACCAATACTTGTGGTTGTTGTTCCTTGTGCGACAAATACATAATCAAAATCGTTCGGTGTTTCCTTTAAAATCTCTTGGCAACCAATCATTCCATAGTAGTTTGCTCCTCCTTCAGGAACAATTAAAAAATTTGGAAATTCAACGTTCAATTCTTCATGATAGCTTTTTTCGTTGCGCGCAGCATAATCCAATCGAGAAACAAAATGCAATTTCATTCCGAAATCGGCACATTGGCGAAGTGTTGGGTTTGAATTTTCAGTTAACTCATCGCCTCTCACGATTCCGATTGCTTTAAGTCCGGATTTTTGACAAGCAGCTGCAGTTGCAACTAAATGATTTGAATAAGCTCCACCAAACGTAAGTATCCCGTTTTTCTTCAAGGTTCTTGCTTGTTCAACATTATATTTAAGCTTACGCCATTTGTTTCCAGAAACATACTCATCAATTAAATCGTCCCGTTTCACAAACAATTCGATGTTTTGTGTGTTTAACTCATTCAATTCAAGCTTTTGAAGTAGCGATTTTGAGACATCAAACATTTATACGATTAATTGCTGGTTTATAAATAACTTTGTGGTATGAACAACGACATGTCTGGATTTTCAAAAAAACCTAATCTTACTGAAGAGGATTATTATTTGAGTCCTGAAGGCTATATTATTTTCACGGAAAAATATCACTTAAAACGAGGTTATTGTTGCAAAAGTGGATGCAAACATTGTCCATATGGTTTTGACAAAAAAACAGGGCAAATTAAGAAAAATCAATAAACACCATTCTCTGGGAAACGACCTTTGTATTGTCCCATAACATTTTTAATGTAGGCAATATCCTTATCTACATCTCCTGTTGGTTCAAATCGACTGTGGAATCCACCGATTTTCTTTTCGTAATCCATATAACAGATATAGATTGGAACGTTTGCCTTTAAGGCAATGTAATAAAATCCTTTTTTCCAATTTGGATTGTAACTTCTGGTTCCCTCAGGTGTAAATACCATACACATTTCCTCATGCTCATTGAATAATTTAACAGCAAAATCAGTAAGATTGTTATTCTTTTTTCGATCAACAGGAATACCGCCAAGACCTTTTAAAATCCAACCCATTGGTGGGAAAAACAAATCTTTTTTAATTAGGATTTTCGGTTTAATCCCATACATCATGAATGCCAAGCGTCCAACAATAAAATCCCAATTGGAAGTATGCGGACCTACTGCAATCACAAATTTTTTCACTCCTTCGGGTGGATTTGGATCAATATTCCAACCGAATAATTTCAATATAAAACGTGCAAATCCTTTCATTTCATTTTAATTATTAATTCAATTTGACCATGTATCTATTGACAATTGAAAACATTAACTGTATTTGAATCAATTTGTTGAAAAAAATAGTATTCAAATGGATGAACAAAGGTAGCTATTTAACAAATACCTTTACTTTTGTTCTATGCAATTTAAAAAAGCCATTGCTTCATTCTTGTCTACGATTGTTTTATTTTCAATCGCTTGGATGGTTTTGCTTTTTTCTCAAGGCATTCTGGAAACGAACGAAAACAAAAATGTTGAATATGTTCCTTCAGATGCGCTATTTGCAATGCGTATTGACGGACGTGAATTAGCAGAAAAAACCTTGTTCTCCATTTTTCTGGAATCAAAAGATGAAGAAATTCTATCCATGATTCAAGAGTCTTTTGCCGAAAACAAATCGAAAGAAAAGAAATGGATTAAAGATGGAGTGGATTATATGTCCGATATCGTTCTTTTTCAACTTGAGCACAAAATGATTCTGTTTAATTGCATTTTACTGAATGTATCTAACGAAGGTCTTTTTAAAAAATACCACACAAGTGAATTAGAAATCTGTGCTGTTAATAACGGAGTTGGTATAATCATTCCGGTTAACCCATCAATTCAAAAAACAGGTTTACAAGCATTGGCAAACAAAATAGTTGCCTCTCCTCAAAATGGAGAATTTACTTCTTCCATTCATCATCCACAAGCAGGAAGATTTATTGAAGCTGTTATTCAATCTAAAACAAAGGATAAAAGTACATTTTCGTTTGAATTAGCGCATAACAGCTTATTAGTGAATGGTGACATGGAATTTGGTTCAACAAAAAATATTGAACCTATTCTCAAACAACTTCAACCAAAAGGACTGCATATTTCATCTAGTTTGATTCCAACAGAACTTAGCGATTCTTTAAATACTTGGTTGAAACAATTTGGTGTGAAAATTCCGCCGATTAAAGAACTTTCGATGAATTATATGGGATCGAGCATATTGAATCATTCAGGCTTTATTGTTGTTCCTCAAGTAGAATTATACGTTGAATGCTCCGCTCCTTTTTCTATTAAATCGCTTACAGAATCGGATTCTATTGCAACTTACTTTGATTGCACATTGAATAAAGGATGGATTGAAATTCAAGATGAGAAATTGTATTACCAACAATTAAGTCCTTCAACGTTCTATCTTGGTGTTTCAGAAAATCCTGTATTTTCGAATCCTCAAAAAAATAGTTATTTGACTATTTCTGGAAAATTAGCCTCATTAACAAATGTTAAAAGTGAAGGTTGGGCAAATACAATTCTCGAAATGATTCCAGAATACCGTGCTGGAAAAACATTTGCAAGTCGTGCAGAGAAAATTGACTTCAGTATTGTAAAGTTAGGTGCGAAAAAAGCAAAAATCAGTGGTGAAATTCATTTCAAATCGGGTTACTTTCCAATGAATGAAGTCTTGAAATTATTGATTACTGGAAAGACCTTTAATTAATTCAATAACATAATTCGGAAAGCGTTTCATTCGCGAGCCATACCAAGAAAATAGTTCTCCATCAACAAACACAATTTGTGATTCAGGAAAACGCATTTGAAATTCTAGCTCATGTTCTTTTTTAAATGGATAAGGTTCTGAACTTAGAAATATATAATCAGGATTTTCAGTGAGTTCTTTTAATTCAGGATAGCGTTCGCCATTGCATAAATTTTCAAATCCAGCCTTGGATATCATTGCATCAATAAAGGTTGATTTTCCAGCCAAATAATCTGGATCTTTCCAAATAAAATACAGAATTTTTTTAGCATTCAACAGCGGTAAAGCCTTGAATTCATGTTCAATTCCCGCTTTAATTCCAGCAGACTCAGCTTCTTTTTCAAGCACGGTTCCGAGTAAGGTTATCATTTCAAGCGCATCCTCGTAGGTATAAATATCACTCATCCAAACAGGAGCAATTTTCTCTAAAGCCGCGATGTCCTCAACAGTATTTTCCTCTTTGTTTCCAATGATTAAATCTGGTTGCAAGGCTCTCACTTTCTCAATGTTTACTTGCTTCGTTCCTCCTACTCGATTTTTTGATTTAAACCATTCTTCTGGATAGATGCAAAACTTGGTAATCCCAACAACCTCATCGTTTAAACCCAAATCAAACAACAACTCAGTTTGAGATGGTACTAACGAAACAATCCGACGTGGAATTCCTTCCAGTCGGATTGTACGATTCATTTGATCTGTTACTTCTCTTATCATTCGAACACGATAAGTTGTTCTTTAAGACATCGCAGAGATAATATCGTAACGAGTCACAATATGATAACCACCATTTGGCATTTCAACCAAAACGGCAGGTGTGTTTTTATTAATTAACTTACATAAATCATCCAAATGAGTTGCTGCTTTTACAACAGGAAAAGCTTCTCCCATAATTGATGAAATAGGTGCATCACGCAATTCTGGAGAATCCACAAGCAATTGATAGACTTTACTATCGTCAATTGAACCTACAAAAACGCCATCTTTCATTACTGGAATTTGGGAGATTGAGAATTTACGCATTTTAGCTATTGCATGTGAAACCAATTCTTCAGCAAATACGCTTACCAATGGAGTATCGGCATGCTGCGCTACTAATTCACCAGCTGTTTTATATTCTTCATCTAAGAAACCACGCTCACGCATCCAATCATCGTTGAAGATTTTACCAACGTAACGAGAACCGTGATCATGGAACAATACAACAACAACATCGTCTTCTGTCAATTGATCTTTCAATTGCAACAATCCTTTGATTGCAGAACCAGCAGAGTTTCCAACGAAAATACCTTCCTCACGCGCAATCTTACGCGTGTATACTGCTGCATCTTTATCTGTTACCTTTTCAAAGTAATCGATCACCTCAAAGTCAACATTCTTTGGAAGAATATCTTCTCCAATTCCTTCTGTGATGTATGGATAAATTTCATTTTCATCAAAAATTCCTGTTTCCTTGTATTTTTTGAAAACAGAACCATAGGTATCAATTCCCCAAATTTTAATGTTCGGATTTTTTTCTTTTAAGTATTTACCCACTCCTGAAATTGTTCCTCCTGTTCCAACTCCAACTACAAAGTGCGTAATTTTCCCGCCTGTTTGCTCCCAAATTTCAGGACCAGTTGATTCATAATGTGCAATACGGTTTGATAAATTATCGTATTGGTTCACATACCATGAATTTGGTGTTTCTTCTGCCAAACGTTTTGAAACGGAATAGTAAGAGCGCGGATCAGAAGGTTCAACAGCCGTTGGACAAACAACAACTTCTGCTCCAACAGCACGAAGAATATCCATTTTTTCTTTTGACTGTTTATCATTCAATACGCAAATCAATTTGTATCCTTTGATAATTGCAACCAATGCCAAGCCCATTCCTGTGTTTCCTGAAGTTCCTTCAATGATTGTTCCTCCTGGTTTGATTAAACCCGCTTTTTCAGCATCTTCAATCATTTTAACCGCCATTCGGTCTTTTACTGAGTTTCCAGGATTAGAAGTTTCAACCTTTGCAAGTACAGTTGCTTTAACGTCTTTCGTGATTTTGTTCAAACGAACCATTGGAGTATTCCCGATCGTTTCAAGAATATTGTTATAGATTTTCATCTGTTGTTAATTGATTTTGTGTGAATTGTAGCCTTAATAATTCTTCTTTACAACTATTGAATTATCAAAACTTTTGCAAATATAGCGATTGGAATTCAAGAAATCAGGCTTTCATTTTGAGAATTAGTCATTAACTTCGGCATAATTTATGTGAACAACTTGAAATTAAAATTAATACTATGAAAAACCGCTACTCTATGTTCTCAATTATCGGCTGTATTGCTTTAATCTATTCATGCGCAGGAACACGCGATATGCAAGTTCAAGTTCAACGTCCAGCCTTGATAACAATCAATAAGGAAATTCAATCAATTTCAATTTTAAATAGATCTATTCCCACTGCTCCAGCAGGAATTGAGAATATTGTAACAGGTGAACGACCGTTACAAGACAAAGAATTATCTGAAGAGTGTATTCGTGGATTGGAACAAACATTGATTACTAGTCCTCGTTTTAAAGTGAAACGTTGTGCAGCAACAATGAATGCCGCAGATCCAAAAAGTTTGTCCATTGGAGCCCCAATGGATTGGGCGATTATTGACAGTATTTGCAAAGCTGATTCTACTGAAGCAGTGCTTGTTTTAGAATTTTTTGATACAGATTTTTCGATTTTAAACCCTGGAGCAACAGCTGTTAATGCTATTGGAGGATTAGTAAATGGTACAAGTTCAACTGTTCAAGTACAGGGAACCGCAAAAGCATTCGCTGGTTTTCGAGTTTATTATCCGAAAACAAAATCAATACTTTACGAAGATAATTTTGATTTCAAAAAACATTGGTCACAAACATCAACAAATCCAGCAGATGCAATTTCTAAAATGATTAAAAAAAATGCGGCGCTAATTGAAGTAAGTTATGAAACAGGTTACGAATTTGCAATGAACATTGTTCCACTTTATTTTTGGGAACATCGTGATATGTATAAAGGTAAAAAAGGTCTTTCAGTAATTGGGGAACGTCAAGCTTTAGCAAAAGACTGGGAAGGAGCTATCAAAACTTGGAAAGAAATCTATGAGACTGAACGAAAATCAAAAAAACGCGCAAAAGCGGCTTTCAACATTGCCTTAGGGTATGAGGTGATGGGTGATTTAAATGAAGCTCAAATTTGGGTTCAACGCGCTTATGTTGAAGGAGGAAAAAGTACAGCATTAAACTATTCGAATATCATCGATTATCGTTTAAGAGAGCAAGAAAAACTGAAAGAACAAACCAATTAAATAAGTGTTATTAAAGGATCAATCCATAACACAATGAACTTATCCGAACTTATTGAGCACCAACGTATTTTTTTTAACACAAATCAATCAAAAGATATTTCTTTTCGAATTGATCAATTAAAAAAGCTGAATGCACTTATCGTTCGATACGAAAGGGAAATGATTGAAGCTATTTACCAAGACTTCGGAAAATCTGAATTTGATGTTTATACGGCTGAGTTTTCGATTCTTTATTCGGATATTTCTGTTGCCTTGAAAAACCTGAAAAAATGGTCGAAATGGAAACGTATTCGAACGAACATGACCAACTTCCCTGCTAAATCTTATATTGTACCAGAACCATTTGGAGTTACTTTGGTAATTGGCGCTTGGAATTATCCATATCAACTTTCGCTAGCTCCAGTTATTGCTGCACTCGCTGCTGGTAACACTGTCATTTTAAAACCAAGTGAATTACCTGAAAACACAAGTAAGGTAATGGCAAAAATGATCAACGAGAATTTTGATCCATGCGTTTTACATGTTATTGAAGGTGGAGTAGAAATAACGACAGAATTACTGAATAACAAATTCGATAAAATCTTTTTCACGGGTAGTGTAGCAGTTGGTAAAATCGTTTATCATGCTGCGGTAAACCATTTGACGCCAGTAACACTTGAATTGGGTGGTAAAAGTCCAGCGATTGTTGCAGCTGATTGTGATTTGGATGTTACCGTTAAACGATTGGTTTGGGCTAAGTTTCTGAATGCTGGGCAAACATGTATCGCACCTGATTACGTTTATGTTGATGCAAAAATTGAAAACATCTTTTTAGCCAAATTAGAAGCGGAAATTGAACGATCTGCCTTTTCGCTTGAAAATGGAAACTATGTTCGAATCATCAATAATCGGAATGTTCAACGGCTTTCAAAATTAATTGATCAAACGAAAATTTATTATGGCGGAAAGATTAATGAAAAAGAACGCATTATTGAACCAACCATATTAACATCCTGTAATTTTGAATGTCCGTGCATGCAAGAAGAAATTTTTGGACCAATATTGCCCATTTTAAGCTACACATCACTGGATGAAGCAATCAAAAAGATCAAATCCAAGCCTAAACCATTAGCACTTTATTTATTTACGAATGATCGCTCTATTAAAACGAAAGTCACAAATGAAATTTCGTTCGGAGGAGGAGCTATCAATGATGCGATTATGCACATTACGAATCATCATTTGCCTTTTGGTGGTGTTGGTGACAGTGGAATTGGAAGTTATCATGGTGAAGCAGGATTCAAAACATTTTCTCATTATAAAAGCATGTTAGAAAAACCCTTGAAATTTGAGCTGAATATAAAGTATTCACCACATACAAAATCGAAATTCAAATGGATAAAACGTTTGATGAACTTATAAATTGAACCGATCTTGAGTAAGCATGTATTCTCCGCTATGAAATTGAGTTGGGTATTTTTTATTTTGGTAGTTGGATCATCGTTCGCACAAAACAATTGTGTATTCAATTATTATCAAAAAAAAGGTGGATTCTATTTTTTCAGCACTTATTATCAAAGTGATTACAAAACGCCCTTAGATGGAAAATGTGAGACCTTCGTTCAGGGTAAACTATATGAAACTAGAACATTTATCTATGGTCACATTTATGAAGAAATACTTTATACCTTAGAAGGAAAACTACGCTCCGAATTTAAGATTACACAACGACCAGGAGATACATTACTGGGATATTTCAAGCAATATGCAGAAAACGGGAGCCTCAGACAACATGACATTTATTATTACGACAAAACAAAACGCCGTTGTGAATACACACAAGAATTTTGGCCCAATGGAAAATTAAAAACCGCACAACATTTTGCTTGGGCTAAAAAAGAGGATTTAGATGTTTATGAATTGGGAAACCATCCAGATCATGTAATTGACGATGAAGGCTATACTTATTTGAAATCTGCATTTGGAAATTACTACTCCTATCATGAAAATGGACAATTAAAAGAACGTTATTCATTTAAACCGGTTTATACGCCACATGTGGATGAATTAGCTCGTTTTGGTCCAGCTGTAAGTTATCATGAAAATGGAATTTTAGCATCAAAAGGCAGTTATATCGATAGCAACAAAGACGGAACTTGGTTATTCTATGATTTGAATGGAAATCTGTATGAAGAAAACTACTACAAAGACAATTTAAAAACTGGAACTTGGAAAGGCTATTATTCAAATGGAAATCCAAGATATGTTGCTTTCTATGATATTAATTCCAATCACCCGTTTAAACCAAGCATCACGGAATGGGATGAAAACGGAATTAAAACACATGAGATACTGTATGATGCTGAAGGAAATTATGTCGAACACCAATGGTCGAATGATGGGAAAATTCAACAATCATCTGCCTTTAACGACCGAAATGAATCAACTGGTGTTACCTTAAAGTGGTTTGCAAATGGACAAGTGCATACACGGATGAATCACAATCCGAACGCGGATACAATTTATGTTGAGTATTATGCAAATCAACAAATGGCGAAATTGATTCGAACTTCAATGTCGGACACGAATCTTGTTTCAAAACAGGTTTCAAAGATTTCACTTGAGAATCTACCTCAAAAAGAACTCGTAAAAGTAAAAACTACAAGTGACTGGTACGAATCGGGGATTTTGCAAAGTGAAACGATCGATCGATTATCGCAATCAACACATTCAATTCGTATTAAGAAATTTTCTTCAACCGGATCACTTCTTCATTTGGTGGAAGATAATTCTAAATTGCGACACGAAGAAATCTACTTTCAAAATGGCCAGTTGGCGAAAGAAGTAAACAACGTCAAAGGTCGCTTGTTTGGAAACTATCGTGAATATGATTCAACAGGTCAATTGAGAATTGATTTTAACTATATCGACGGAATACGTCACGGAATTTGCAAGGAATATGCGAGTTCAGGAAAACTCATATACGATCAGCAATTTGAAATGGGTTGTATCGTTCAATCGTATCAATCCAAAGCACCTTGTAAACCAACCGTACTATCTTCCTTAAGTATAATCGAAAGGAAAAAAGCCGTTTCCTATGTTTATCAATTGTTAAGTCAATATAATCAACCAATTACAAAAGATTTTTATACCTCTTCCGAAATTGACTCATTAACAGAACGAATTTTTTGGCTTACCAAATCATGGAACTCATCGGTTGATTTTCCGATTGAAGAGAACCAAAATGAACATCCATTTTCGCGAATAGAATTCCATATTCCTGCAGTTTACTATCCATATTTTTACAACGGAGACACAACCTCTCCATTTGTTCGCGATTTCATTAAAACCTTTGACACCTTGAATTGGGAACTGCCTTCTAAAATGGAAAAAGGTGAAAATGAATATATATTTACGCATCAGGACACCAATTTTTACACGTATTCTTTCTACCAAAAACACTTTTATAAATTACTTATGCCTGGTTATGCACGACTTCCACATATGTATCAGCCAAGAAAAGAAATTACGTTTGATGTTAAAAATCGAATTCATAGAGAGCCAAGTTTGTCAATTGCTCGCTTTAATTCGTGTGTTTTTATAGCTAATTTCACGTATTCAGGAAGGAGTTACCCTATTTATATATACGATGATGGAACAATGGAATTTATAAATAGAACTGTGAAATGGGAAGATATTAAGGAAACGAATGAAATCCATGAAATTGGATGGGATTAGATCAATCGAACTTTGGTTTACAATTCCATGCGCAACTGTTCGGGTTCTCCTTCAATAAAACCACTAATTTGATATCCAAGCAAGCGAATAGGTAATTCTAATGGTGTAAATTGAACCGTTAATTCATCTGCTAACAACTTCAATTGCTCAATGGTCTTAATTCCTTCAGGTAATGATTTAGAACGATTTCGAACCGTAAAGTCGTTGTATTTCACCTTTAAGGTTAATGATTTACCCAACTTTCCAAATCGTTGATAACGCTCCCAAACAGAATTCAACATCCGTTCTGATAAATCCAAGAAACCGTTCGTATCGAAAATATCAGCATGCAATGTTGTTTCAGCGGCAATACTTTTTCGCTCACGATCTGGTACAACTGGACGGTTATCAATTCCCCGACAAATGTCAAATAAAAACTTTCCTGCTTTTCCGAAATGTTGTGTTAATTGTTCAAGGCTAAATCCTTTTAAATCTTTTCCTTTATAGATTTGCAATTCATGCATCCGATCAGCTGTCACCTTCCCTACTCCAAAAAATCGTTCGATTGGTAATTCATTCACATACGCTTGTGCCTCTTCAGGTGTAATAACATATAAGCCATTTGGTTTATCTTGGTCGGATGCCAATTTCGCTAAAAACTTACTGTACGAAACGCCTGCGGATGCAACCAAACCTAACTCAGTTTTTATATCTGTTTTGATTGCTTGAGCAATAAAAGTTGCGGATGCCATTTGTTGTTTATTCTCCGTTACATCTAAAAACGCTTCATCCAGTGCAAGTGGTTCAATTACATCTGTATATCGATGAAAAATGGTATGAATGTGCTGTGAGATTTCCTTGTAGCGCGCAAAATTTGGTTTGACGAAAATCAATTCGGGACACAATTTAACCGCAGTTTGAGAATTCATAGCTGATTTTACACCAAACTTTCTGGCTTCGTAACTTGCAGCGGCAATTACACCACGTTCTCTTGTTCCTCCAACTGCAATAGGTTTCCCCATCAAATCCGGATTATCCAATTGTTCCACCGATGCATAAAAAGCATCCATATCGATATGAATGATTTTTCTCATAATGGATTTCGAAAGGAATTAATTTTTCTTCTGAAAGAATTTCGCAGAAAGCAATGGAATAATGAAAATCAACAATGTTAATGCCGAAACAAACAAATCGAATTCTTCTGATTCAACCCATTTGAAATTTGGAAAGAAATGAACAACCAGCGCGAAACACAATTTCAACCCTAAGATTCCAATTACCAAGAAAGCTGATTTTTCTAAAAACGGATATTTATCCATGAGAACTACAAAGTACTTCGCAACGTAACGCATGGCTAGAATTCCGATAAAAACTCCAGTACAAATGATAAAAATATTCGGTGTATAGGCCACAACAGCGAAAATGTTGTCAATTGAGAAAACAATGTCCATGAACTCAACAGCAATCACCGTTGACCAAAAAACACCAAACATTCCGACAGTTGAACGATACAACACACTTTTCTTGGTATCTTGTACTTCTTCGTCAATTTCCTCTTGAGATCCTTTCGCGAAATGACTAATCGCCATGTACAATAAATACAATCCACCAATTGGTTTTAACCACCATATTTCAAGAATATGTTCCACCAAAACAAGTGCAATTCCACGAAATAAATACGCTCCTAAAATACCATAACGCAACGCTTTCGCTTGTTGATCTTCAGGTAAATCTTTTACCATCGTTGCTAAAACAGCAGCGTTATCAAACGATAAGATGACTTCCAATAAAAGAATTCCTAAGACAAGAAAAATGGCATTCAATGGATGCTCCGTTAAAATCTTCATTAAATCTGCCCACTGCTCAGCCATACTTCATTTTTTGTTTGCACAAAGATAGTTTTAGAATTTTAAATATGGGAATCTGCTGAATTTTATGTTTGATTCAAATGAACTTTTTTGTTAACTTAATTGATAACTAGATTTGACACTAATAGTTCAGTGGTCCTGTGGATGCGTCACTCGGTAGTAGGGACAGGTCGCGACCTGTCCCTACCAATGCTCGTATCCCCAAAATCAAATCATTATCATTTATTTCAACCTAAACAAATGAAAAAACGAAAATTAAACCGCCTTAACAATTTTGATTACCAAACTCAAACTGTCTATTTTGTAACCACAAACACGCATCAATTTAAACATCATTTCGGGAAGGTCGTCAAGGGGAAAATGAATCTGAATTCATGTGGTAAAATTGTTCAAAATCAACTTTTGTGGTTGGAAGAAAATTATAGTTACGTTCATCTACACAATTATGTGATAATGCCAAATCACGTGCATATCTTATTGGAAATTAATCAATACACCACGGACAGATCGCGACCTGTCCCTACCAATACTCCTATCCCCAAAATCAAATCTTTGTCATCAATCATCGATGCGTTCAAAACAACATCATCCAAACAAATACACTTAAGTGGGAATTTGGATTTTAACTGGCATCGCTCTTTTCATGATGTAATTGTCAACGATGAAATTGCCTTTAATAAAATTAATTGTTATATAAATGAAAATCCATTAAAGTGGAAACTTGATAAATTAAATGTATCAGAATAAACATTGAAAAAATCAGAAAACACTAAAACTTTCATGTGGATTTAAAGTATCTTTGATAAATGGAATTCCAACTCGAATCAGACTTTCAGCCGACAGGTGATCAACCAGATGCAATTCGACAATTAGTTGAAGGATTGAATGCTGGTGTGCCGCATCAAACATTGCTTGGTGTAACCGGAAGTGGTAAAACGTTTACGATTGCTAATGTTATTCAAGAGGTAAATCGACCTACGTTGATTTTATCACACAATAAAACATTGGCTGCGCAATTGTATGGTGAATTCAAGCAGTTTTTTCCACATAACTCTGTCGAGTATTTCGTTTCATATTACGACTACTATCAGCCTGAAGCATTTATGCCGGTTACTGGAACGTATATCGAAAAGGATTTACAAGTAAACGATGAGTTGGAAAAATTGCGTTTATCAGCAACTTCAGCATTACTTTCAGGTCGAAAAGACGTGATTATCGTTTCATCTGTTTCCTGTATTTATGGTATTGGAAACCCAAATGAGTTTGCAAATAGTATCATCAGCCTTCGTGTTGGACAAACTGTTTCACGCAATAAATTCTTGTTCAAGCTTGTTGAAAATCTATACTCAAGAGCGAATTTAGAATTCAAACGAGGCATGTTCCGCGTAAAAGGTGATACAGTTGATATTTTCTTAGCGTATGCAGATCATGCCATTCGCATTGAATTTTGGGGAGATGATATCGAGGCGATTTCTTCGATAGATCCAGTTTCCAATTCCAAAATTGAAGTATTTCAAGACATTAATATTTATCCCGCAAACATTTTCGTTTCAAGTCCTGAAACTACACGAAAAGCAATTGACCAAATCGGTGAAGACATGGTCGTACAAGTAGCAAATTTTAGAGCTGAAGGAAAAATTGAAGAAGCGAAGCGTTTGGAAGAACGTGTCAATTACGACATGGAAATGATTCGTGAATTGGGTTATTGCTCAGGAATTGAGAATTATTCGCGTTACTTCGATCAACGTCAACCAGGTGAACGACCATTCTGCTTATTGGATTATTTCCCAGATGATTTCTTGATGGTCATAGATGAAAGTCACGTTACGATTCCTCAAATTCGTGCTATGTACGGTGGCGATCGTGCACGTAAAATCAACTTGGTGGATTACGGATTTCGCTTACAAGCTGCAGTAGACAATCGACCGTTGAAATTTGAAGAGTTCGAAACCTTGTTAAATCAAGCGATTTACGTTTCTGCAACTCCAGCTGATTACGAAGTAGAAAAATCGGAAGGAATATTGGTTGAGCAAGTAATTCGTCCAACCGGATTATTGGATCCAATCATCGATGTAAGACCAAGTTTAAATCAAATTGACAATTTAATCGAAGAAATTCAATTAAGAATTGATAAAGACGAACGCACACTTGTAACAACCTTAACCAAACGAATGGCAGAGGAGTTGTACAAATACTTGGATCGTTTGGGAATTCCATGTCGTTATATTCACAGTGATGTTGATACGATTGAACGCGTTGAAATCTTAAGACAATTGCGTTTGGGAACCTTTGATGTATTGATAGGAGTAAATCTCTTACGTGAAGGATTGGATTTACCAGAAGTTTCGCTGGTAGCCATTCTCGATGCAGATAAAGAAGGGTTCTTGAGAAATGTGCGATCGCTTGTACAAACAACAGGACGTGCTGCTAGAAATGTCAATGGAATGGTGATTATGTACGCCGATAAAATGACGGATTCAATGCGCAAAACCATTGAAGAAACTGCGCGTAGAAGAGCGATTCAAATTGCTTACAACGAAGAACATGGAAAAGTTCCTACAGCCTTGAACAAATCCAAAGCCAAAATCATGGAATCCACAAAAGTGGCGGATGGAGATCCAGCAACACGCAATTTGAAATACGAATACACCGAAGAAATTTCGATAGCCGCAGATCCAGTAATTGCCTACATGTCAGCAGAACAACTTGAGAAAACAATAATTTTCACTCGAAAAGAAATGGAAAAAGCGGCAAAAGAACTCGATTTCATTGAAGCAGCAAGACTTCGTGATGAATTGTATGCTTTGGAGGAACGCAAAAAATCCCTTTAAAATTTCAAGAATTTTGTTCAATATTCAATCAAATTACTATTTTCGTCTTCATGATCACTGTTAAAACCACAATTCACTCTTCCATAGAGCAAGTTTGGGCTGCTTGGACTTCCCCTGAACATATTACACAATGGACATTTGCTTCTGATGATTGGCATGCGCCGTTTGCTGAGACAGAATTAAAAGTTGGCGGTAAATTTAAAACAACGATGGCCGCAAAGGATGGCAGTTTTTCATTTGACTTTGGTGGAACATTCACAACTGTTGAACAATTTAAAACAATAGCATACACGTTAGATGACGAACGCAAAGTAGTCATTGAGTTTTCAGAAGAAAATGGAGAAGTAACAGTTATTGAATCTTTTGACCCAGAATCTCAAAATCCCCATGAATTGCAAGAATCAGGTTGGCAAATGATCTTAAATAATTTTAAAAAATACGTTGATTCACTTTCATAAAACAAACTATGACCATTTTACTTTACATATTACTAGGAATCGTTGGCATCATTGTATTACTACTAATCGCAGCTTTATTTTCAAAGAAAGATTATTCGATGGAACGTTCAATCACCATCAATCGATCTTCGCAAGATGTTTTTGACTATTTGCGCCACTTGAAAAATCAAGAAAAATTCAGCAAATGGGTCATGACAGATCCAACGATGGATGTGAAATTAACTGGAGAAGATGGTCAAATTGGATTTATCTATGCTTGGGACAGTAAGAACAAACAAGCCGGGGCTGGTGAACAAGAATTGATTGGTTTAACAGAAGCGAAACTGATTGAAGTGGAAGTGCGTTTTCTTCGTCCGTTTAAAGGAGTAGCAAAAACTCCATTTAAAATTGATGCGCTAACAGCTACTCAATCGCGTGTAACTTGGGGAATGAGCAGTAGCATGGCCTATCCAATGAATGCGATGATGTTCTTCATGAATTTCGATAAAATCCTTGGAAACGATATTGAAATCAGTCTGAAAAAACTAAAAGGTATCTTAGAAAAATAGATTGGTATGAATGAAATTGATCACTACATTTCGACCTTTCCTTCAGAAGTTCAGGAACGTTTAGAATTGATTCGTTCAACAATTAAAGCGGCTGCTCCGGATGCTGAAGAAGTTATTTCGTATAAAATGCCAGCATACAAATTAAAAGGAATTTTAGTTTATTTTGCTGGATATCAAAAACATATTGGATTTTACCCAGGAGCGAACGGCATCAGTCATTTTCAAGAAGAAATTAATCAGTTTAAAAACGCAAAAGGTTCTGTTCAATTTCCGCATACCTCTCCTCTCCCTCTGGAATTGGTGACAAAAATCGTTCAATTTCGCCGTGAAGAAAATTTATTAAAGAAGAAATGAATTACTTCTCGCAATCCTCAGAACGACTCAACTTTCGAAAATTAACATCTGAAGCCATTCCAAATTGGTTAGATTTTTTTGAGAACAATCCTGGAATTCACTTTTTGGGAATGGATTTGACGAAAACGTATTTGGAATTGGCTACAGGTTGGATTACTACACAATTCGATCGTTATGAACATCAAGGATTGGGTCATCTTGCAATCGAATTGAAAGAAACAGGTGAATTCATTGGAATGGCAGGAATTATTCCGCGTGAGTTGAACGAATCAAATTACTTCGAAATTGCTTATTCTTTTAAACCGCGATTTTGGGGCAAAGGTTATGCCATTGAAGCTGCACAACAATTAAAGAAATTTGGAAGAGAATCAGGTCTTTCAGAACACTATATTTCAATTATTGACTTAGATAACTTTCCCTCGCAAAAGGTCGCACGAAAAAATAATATGGAAATTCTTTTCAAAACAGACTATTTAGGCATGGAAGTGTTTATTTTTGGAACTTCAAAATAAGCGTTATGAATTTCAAAACATTACTGGGTCAATTACAACTTTTAGCAATTCTTGAAGGAATTTCTTACATCTCATTCGGATTAACAATGCCACTAAAATATATTTGGGATATCAAAGGACCGAATTATTATGTCGGTATGGCGCATGGGGTTTTATTCATTGCTTATTGTATGTGGGTTGTTTTAGTTCACAATGACAAAAAACTTCCATTCAAAACTACTGCATTATTGCTTGTTTCTTCATTGGTTCCATTCATGACATTTTGGGCGGAACGAAAAATTCTTAAAAAACTTGATTGAAAAGAGATGAGAGTATAGTTCATTTCAATTTCTTATCTTCGTGCCGACTATGGACACAAGAAAACATGTAGAAGTATGCTTCACACCAGGTGAATATGCTTATTATAAAGATGATTACGAAATCGTAGTAGTAATTGATGTATTGCGCGCAACCTCAGCTATTTGTGCTGCGTTTGACAATGGAATTAAAGCCATTATCCCAGTTCCAACCGTAGAAGAAGCGTGGGAATACAAACAAAAAGGATATTTAGCAGGTGCCGAACGCAAGGGTCAAATTGTAGAAGGATTTGATTTTGGAAATTCACCATTCTCATATATGCGCGAAGAATTCAAAGGGCAAGAGGTGGTTTTAACAACAACAAATGGTACAAAGTCATTGGACGTTGCAAAAGACGCTGAAATTGTGGTTGTTGGGTCTTTCTTAAATTTGGAAGCGCTTTCAGTTTGGTTGAGTAAACAAGACAAAAATGTTCTGTGTTTGTGTTCTGGTTGGCAAGACAAATTCAATTTAGAAGATACTATTTGCGCTGGAGCCATTTCTGATTACTTACTTTCTACTGGAAATTTCACTTCGGATGAAGATTCATCAATTGCTGCAAAATATTTGTATCTTTCAGCTAAGGATAACTACTTCGGTTATTTAAAATCAAGTTCTCATCGTCGTAGATTGAAAAACTTGAATTTAAATGAAGACATTAAATACTGTTTAACACCAAATCAAACGAATGTTATTCCGATTTTAAAAGATGGGAAACTGGTTCAATTATAAAATTGCAATTGTTGTCTTAGTGCCACTTTTAATGGCATTAGGTTCTTCTACTTCATCCGAAAAAGATGTAAAAGTGGAACAATGGGGATTTTATGGACACAAACGAATTAATCGTGTTGCAATTTTCACTCTTCCTCCTGAGATGTTCGGTTTCTATAAAGAACACATTGAATATCTTACGGAACATGCTGTTGACCCAGATAAGCGTCGTTATGCCGTTGAAGGTGAAGCACAATGTCATTACATCGATTTAGATCATTATTACGTTGGCGATCAAGATGTTTTTTCTTTAATGCCGCGCAAATGGTATGAGGCCGTTGCAAAATATTCGGAAGACACACTTCAAGCGTATGGAATTGTTCCTTGGCACATTAACGTGATGAAACTAAAATTGCAGAAAGCCTTTGAATCAAAAAATGTTGATTTAATTCTTAAGTATTCAGCTGATATTGGTCATTACATTGGAGACGCTCACGTTCCTTTGCATACTACAGAAAATTACAACGGTCAATTGACCAATCAAAAAGGAATTCACGGCCTTTGGGAAAGTCGCTTAGTCGAAATCAATGCAGAGGATTACGATTACTTTGTGGGTAAAGGCGTTTATGTAAAAAGTGTTACCGATTTAGCTTGGGAAGCAGTGAAAGAATCACATTTTGCATTGGATTCAGTGTTGCGTATCGAAAAGGAATTGACAGCTGAATTTCCTTCTGACAAAAAATATAGTTTTGAGCAACGTGGAAACACAACCATTCCAGTATACAGTTACGAATTTTCTCAAGAATACCACAAGCGCATGAATGGAATGGTTGAACGACGTATGCGCGCCGCAATCATTGCCGTTGGTTCGATTTGGTACACGGCTTGGGTCGATGCCGGTCAGCCAGATTTAACCGAATTACAAAATGTCCCTCCTTCTGCAGAATTATTGGAAGAAATGAAAGAACTTGATGATCATTTCCATAACGATGAGCACAAGGGACGAATTTGCGAATAACCACTTTATTATGAAAACTTTACTACTAATTTTAACGATTATTTTATCGTTCAAATCGAATGGACAACTAACCAATCAACTGTTCAATGTTTATGGAAAATACAGCTATGGTTTCAATTCTTCAACGACTTATAATAATTTTGGATTAACAGGTGAATTGATTGTTCATAACAACATCGGTGTAAACTACAATTTTGATTTAATTCAACGTTCTGATAATTTCAGACAAATACACACACCTATGGGCATAGTTGGCGGACCATTGCTTATTGCGGCAGGACTAGCTAATGTGTTCGATGGAGATTCTACTTCTAGAGGAGGCTTAGCGTTGGTCGGAATAGTTATGTTTTTATTACCTGATGGCGTTAGTTTTCACCAAAACATAGGTTATCGATGGGACATTTCACCATATGCGAATGTATTAGGAATTGATTTTATTAAAGATCGTACAACCGGAGATAGTTGGATAAAATATGCTTGTTCATTTGGTGTTCGCGGAACCTATGTATTAAAAGATCGAATCACCTTTTCTCCATTTATTGAAACACGCAAAACAGCGAGTATACCTTGGGGCTTTGGCGCTGGATTTGGTGTTGGAATTTTGTTTGGTGAGCGTGATTCTTATGAAGAAGAACAACCTGCACAATAAGTATTTACCGCTCTTACTTTTCATTTTCCTTTCAACGATTCTTTTCTGAAATTTTCGTTTTTATTCATTTTTCAATTGTTTAAAATCTTACTTTTAGTCACCTAATTAGTAAGAATGATTGAAGTCACGAACCTTAAGAAAGAGTTTATCTTGTCGCGCCAACAACAAAAAGAACTCAACACAAAAGATAAAACAGCATTAGCAGTTGATTCTATTAGTTTTCGTTGTGAACCAGGAAGAGTTTTTTCTTTGCTTGGTCCAAATGGAGCTGGAAAAACAACAACACTTCGCATGCTTTCAACTATTTTCAAACCAACTTCTGGTTCAATTAAAATAGCTGGCATTGATGCAATTGCTGATCCACAAGAAGCACGTAAAAAAATCGGATTCTTAACTGGTTCAACTGGCTTGTATGCTCGTCTAACTCCAAATGAATTAATCCAATATTTTGGTGATTTATATGGCGTTTCAAAATCTGATTTGAAGGAACGAAAAGAACGTTTGTACCATTTATTAGACATGAATGAATTTCAAAACAAACGTATTGGGAAACTAAGTACGGGTATGAAACAAAAAGTTTCTATTTGCCGAACGATGATTCATGATCCTGAGGTAGTTGTTTTTGATGAGCCAACAAGTGGTTTGGATGTTATAACAGCTGAGAACATCATTACATTAATTCGTGATTGTAAAACTCAAGGAAAAACAGTTATTTTCTCAAGTCACATCATGAGTGAAGTGGATTTATTGTGCGATGACATGGCAATTATTCACAAAGGAAAAATCCTTTTTGAAGGAACCATGCAGGATTTTAGATCCAATATGCAAGCAGACAATTTAACTGCTGAATTTATTCGAATTGTTCACGCATCTCAAAACGCTTAATCATGATTTTTACAATATTCAAAAAAGAACTCAAAGATACTTTACGCGATCGTCGTACATTGATGATGATGTTGGTAATTCCAGTATTAATCTTCCCAATTATCATGAATGTGTTTGTTTCGATTTCTTCTAGTTATCAGAAAGAAGCAGCTACAAAAAAGATTAAAATCGGGATGGTTGGTGCCAAAGACAATTTTCTTTACCGAGAATTAAATGCTATTCCAGCGAATTTAGGATCGAAAGAAATCATTTTGTACAAAGATACAGTTGCGATGTTAGCAGATTTAAAAAATGATTCATTGCAACTTGCGAGTTATGTTCGAGCGGATTTCGATCAATACATGGATTCAATGAAACCTGCTCCGATTGTATTTTACCATAACGCAACAGATATGGGAATGCAAGAACGTGCAGAAGGTTATATGAAGATTATTGAAGAAAAAGCAAAGCAAGCGCGTTACAAGAAATTAGGCATTGATGAGCAAAAAGTTCAACCCATAGTGACGGAATACAAGAACATAGCCTCTGACAAGGAAATGATTGGAAAGTTAGCTGGAGGAATGTTGCCGTATATTTTTATCGCTTTCGGTTTTATTGGATGTATGTACCCTGCGATAGATTTATTTACAGGAGAAAAAGAACGTGGAACAATTGAAACATTATTGACTACTCCTGTTGCACGTTGGCAAATATTATTTGGTAAAATGGGCGTTGTTGTACTTTCAGGATTAACAGCTGCCACTGCTGCCCTATTTGGTTTATTTATGTCGATTGAAGTATTGGATGTCGTTGACAACAAAGAAATTCTCGAAATTATTCACAGCATTTTAAGCGTGAAATTCATCTTGATGTTGTATAGTTTATTGATTCCTTTGACTGTCTTCTTTGCAGGTGTAATGATTCCAATCGCCGTTTATGCAAAAAGCTTTAAAGAGGCTCAAAGTATAATTACGCCTTTAAACATTGTGATGGTTTTACCTGCAATGGTGGGCTTCTTCCCTGGAATTGAATTAAACACGGTTACAGCTTGTATCCCAGTGGTGAACATTGTTTTGGCAACGAAAGAATTGATTGCTGGAACGCTTGAATTCGGACTTGTTGCTTTGAGTTTCTCTGTAATGTTGACACTTGCTGTTGTTGCAGTGATTGTCTCTTACAAACGATTTGATAAAGAAACAAATGTTGTAATGTAGAATTAATGATTATTGTCATATTATTATTAAATTGATTTTAAGAACTTTACAAAAACGAAATACCATGAAAAAATTACTACTATCGATTACAGTGTTTTCAAGTTCATTGATGACTTGGGCACAAAATGGTCAACTGCAAAACGGTGGCTTTGAAAATTGGACAAACCAAACGTTATATGATTATCCTACCATTTGGAGTTCTTCAGATCAAGATCAGTTTGTAGGCACTCCAACAGTTATTAAATCAACGGATGCTCAAATTGGATCTTATTCTGCGGAAATTAGAACCGTTGAATATGGAACTGCTCCTGATACGGCTTTCGGTTACGTCTTTCTTGGAACAACTGGCTCAATGGGTCCAGATGGGGGAATTCCTTATACAGCATCGTTTAATACTATTAAATTTCAATATAAATGTGATTTACCTGTTACGAATGATTCAGTTTACGTCTATATGATTCGTTTTTTAGGTGGAACGATGGTGGATTTCGCTGTTGCTCCAGTCGTTGGAGGTACAACAAATACATGGACTCAAGGTTCAATGACTGTTTCCAATCTTCCTCAAGATGAATTATTTATTGGTTTTGTAATGGGTGATCCAAACAATGGTGTTTTGTGTGCTCCAGGTTCTTGGGCCCGATTCGACAATGTTCAACTATTCAATGGTGTCTCAGCAGCTACGGCTCTTCCAGATTTTAGTTTTGAATCATGGTCTTCAAATTCAATAGAAACACCTGACAATTGGTTTACGTTGAACGACATATTATCAGGAATGGGATTACAAAATGCAGCAAAATCGACTGATGCAGCTGTTGGTAGTTATTCCATCGAATTAACCACCATTCAAGATCCAAACAGTGGAGATACAATCCCTGGTTTTATTTCAGCCGGACCAATTAACTTCATGTCGATGGGGAATCCATTTGCGGCAATTCCTTACAACGCTTCTCCAACTTTATTGAGTTGCATATACCAGCATATGCCAGTAAATTCTGATCAAGGTGTTATTCAAGTGCAGTTCTTTCAAGCTGGAAATCCAATTGGTAATGTTATGATGCCGTTTGTGACAAATTTAGCTTGGACGAATTTATCTGTTCCTGTAATCATTTCTGGTACACCAGACTCTATGTTGTTCATTGCTTTTTCAGGTGATAATCCAGGGACCGTTTTGAAATTGGATGAGCTGTCTTTATCTGGTGGAAATGTTGGTTTAGATGAATTCAATTCGATGAATCTTTCAATCTATCCTAACCCTGCAAGTGACAAAGTAATGGTGAAATTGGATGGAACATTTGGGTACGAATTGATCAATGTGTACGGAACTGTTGTCGCTTCTGAAAACAATTTGAGCAATGCAATTGAAATTGATTTAACCCAATTCAATTCAGGTTCATATCTGATTCGTTTGACAAATGCCAGCACTACAGAAACACATTCTTTAGTGATTCAATAAGAACTTTATAAAGCATAAAAAAAGGAGATTGCATTACGCTTTCTCCTTTTTTATTTAATGTATTTTTTTCTGTATTTCTACCAGCTTCCGCCAGATCCACCGCCGCCGAAGCTTCCGCCTCCGAAGCCACCGAATCCGCCGCCACCAGAACTTCCTCCGCCCCAGCTTCCACCTCCGCCAAAACCACTTCCGAAGAAAATTCCACGTGAACCCATGGTCATTCCTCTTCCGCCGCCGCCTTTGTTTCCGCGGGCCATTACAATGACAATCACAATAATGATGATGATAACAAAAATCACTTTTACAAGACTGTCTTTTTTCTCATTGTCTTTCGCATATTTATCTGAATTAAACTCCCCTTTTGAAAGCGATTTTAAAACAGACAATGCAGCTGTAATTCCTTCGTAATAATCTTCGTTCTTGAAATTAGGCAGCAACTCATTTTCAACTATTTGATGACAAGTATAATCAGGAATTATTCCTTCCAAACCACGTCCAACGGCAATGTACGTTTCGCGTTGCCCATTTCGTTTTGTTGGTTTAATTAATAAGACGATTCCATTGTCTTCTTTCTCATGACCCACTTGCCACTTATCTCCAATTTTTGTTGCAAACTCATTTGGTGTGTAACCTGCTAAATCATCGACAACAACTACAACAATTTGATTGGATGTACTTTTCGCAAAATCCTCTAAATCTTTTTCTAATTGTGCTGCTTCAGCTTCTGAAAGAAAATTCTTTAAATCTTTCGATAAATTATTGTACAATTTTGGTGGATTCGGTTTTTCAGGAATCCCATCTTGCGCTGAAGTGAATAAGGCAAGAATTCCAATAAAAAATACGCTCAGCAAGGAATTCAATCGAAACAACTTGCTTTTAGTTTGAATGAACTGTCTCATGCTTCTCCGTCTTCAAAAGTTATTTCATTGCTCAACTCATTAGTATCATCTGATTGATACGGGAAAGCCGATTTGAGCTGTTCTCCTGCCTTTATAATTCCTTTCGATAATCCTTCAGTGAATTCACCTTTTTTAAAGTGACTCACCATCAAATCGCGGATTTCGTCCCAAAAATTTGTTGGAACAGCCTCGTTGATTCCTTTATCGCCTAAAATTGCCAGTTTTTTATCGTCCATTGCCAAGTAAAACAAAACTGCATTGCGCTGTTCTGTTTTGTGCATCCCCAATTTTTCAAATACAGCAATTGCCATTTTCATTGGTTCTTCCTTGCAACGTTTATCAATGTGCACTCGAATTTCTCCCGAAGTATTTAACTCCGCTCGAGCAATTGCATCTTGCACTTGTTGTTGCTGTTGTTCTGTAAATAATGCCATTCGAATTTGCTTAATCGCTGAACCTTGATGTATTCATCAACATTCATTTTAATTGAAATGAAAAAAGCGATTCTTTCAAACCGCTTTTTGTTAGTGTTTTAGAACTGAACTTCAGGTGCTTTTTCTGAACCTGGAGCAGCTTTGAATGCTTCTTTTTTCGGGAATGTTTCTTTGTTCAAGAACATACTGTTGAAGAAACCACGAATGTGTGAGTTATATTTTTTCACTGTTTCGTTGTAATCAGTTCTCGCTTTATTAATGCGATTTTCTGTTCCTTCTAATTGTGCTTGCAATGCTCCAAAATTATCCGTTGAACGAATTTGTGGATACGCTTCAAACGCCATGTTGATGGCAGTATTGATTTCTTTTCCTAACAATTCGAAATCTTCAGGTGTTTTTGCATTGACAATTCCAGCTCTAGCGTTCGTAACTTTCGTCAAGATGTCTTTTTCATTTGCTGCAGCTCCTTTAACAGTTGCTACTAATTGAGGTACTAAATCTGCACGTCTTTGGTAACTTGCACCTACATCTCCCCACGCTTTATCAACATCTTCTTGCAATGTTACAGCTGTGTTGTACGAGCCACGGTACGCGAAAAATAAAATCACGACTAACAATCCGATAACTCCAAAAATAATATACGACTTTTTCATTTGTTTTGATTTGAACATAAAGATATTTGATTTTTCTGTTCAGTCGATACTACATTAACAAAAAATGGGAATTAGCTAATTGAATTATACATTTAAATTTATCGTTTGGAAATTTTGTTGTTTGTAATTGTTCGTTGTAAGTTGCATTTAAAGCGTGAAATCTCCTCTACCCTTTTTTTCGCATGTTTGGTTTGACAATTTTCAACGCGTTCACGCCAAAGTTTGTAAGAACTGAATTTCAATTCCTTTTTCATCAACTTTTTCACGTCTGCTTCTTTCAATCCAAATTGATGATGAATTGCATCAAAAGGTGTTCGATCTTCCCACGCCATCTCAATTATGCGGTCAATTTCTTGGTCTGTCAACGCTTCTTTTTCTTCAACTTGTTGAACATACGCCAATGGTGAAGGCAAATCGCTGTAATGACAATAGCTGTCTTCTTGTTTGATTTTTCTGTTCGTCATGTCCTTAAAACACCTTCCGCTTTTCGTTTGTTCAAACTACACTCAATATTTATTTACTCAACGTAAATACTTTACGTTCATCTTTACTTTTTTTGCATTCAAATGTTGATTATTTATTAACCGTTTGTTGATTACTTTTTAATCTTTAAGCGAGATAAACATCTACATTTGTAGTGAAAACGGAACACAATTCAAGTCGCAATTCTCGGCTTGACGCTTTCACAAAATTTACGATATGCAGCACATTCATTTAATTAACTTATTGAATAATGGCTGGTTTACGCTCAATTGTACACATGGATCTCGATACGTTTTTTGTATCGTGCGAACGCTTGCTGGATAGCCGTTTAGTTGGTAAACCAATTTTAATTGGCGGCACAAGCGACCGAGGTGTTGTTGCTTCTTGCAGTTATGAAGCACGCAAATTCGGGATCCATTCCGCGATGCCAATGAAAATGGCAAAAGAACGCTGTCCGGAAGCGATTATTATTAAAGGAAATACGAGTACGTACACCAACTACTCAAAAATGGTAACGGATATTATTCGTGAGGCCTCACCTGTTTACGAAAAAGCATCGGTGGATGAATTCTACATGGATTTTTCGGGAATGGACAAATTTTTCGGAACGATGCAATATGCGTCGGAGTTGCGGCAAAAGATTATTCGTGAGACTGGTTTACCGATTTCCTTTGGTTTATCGCAAAATAAGACGGTTTCAAAAATCGCAACGGGAGAGGCAAAACCCAACAATCAATTGCTGATTGACTATGGTGCGGAAAAGAATTTCCTTGGTCCGTTATCGGTTCGAAAAATCCCAATGGTTGGATTAAAAACCTATCAAACGCTCTGTAATTTGGGGGTTCGAAAAATTGAAACCGTGCAAGAAATGCCAGTCGAAATGATGGAAAGTGCCTTGGGACAAAACGGTGTTGGCATTTGGAAAAAAGCACAGGGAATTGATAATTCAGCGGTTGAACAATACAATGAACGCAAGTCAATTTCAACAGAACGAACGTTTGACCGCGACACCATTGATGTATTTAAGCTGAAAGGCATCATGGCTGCAATGGCTGAAAATTTGGCATTTCAACTGCGTCGTGGCAACAAATTAACTGCTTGTGTAACGGTCAAAATTCGCTATTCCGATTTTCAAACGCAGACCTTGCAAAAGCAGATTCCGTACACGGCTGCCGATCATGAGCTGATGCCCATTGTTGCTGAATTATTTGAACGCATCTACAATCGACGTTTGTTGGTTCGCTTAATCGGCGTGCGTTACAGTTCACTTGTTTCGGGCAATCACCAGCTCAACCTCTTCGACGATGGAACGCGCTACACAGAACTTTACGGAGCAATGGATTCCATCCGAAAACGCTTTGGTGACCGTGCTGTAATGCGTGCCGTTGGACTCGATGCCCGCACGATTGGTTATTTGAATCCATTTAATGGCGAACCTCCGTTGTTGTTGGCGAACAGGAGAGTTTAGCTGAGAAGCGAGAATCGAGAACCGAGAACCGATAGACGAGATTTGGTATATGAAATTTCAATAATAATTTTTAACTTAAGGTAAAACCTTTAAAACAACAAACAATGCACAATTACAAGCATCTAAAAATTTGGGTTCGTTCAATGGATTTATCCGAGATGATTTATCGCGAAACTGTAAATTTCCCAAGTAATGAAAAATTCGGACTAACAAGTCAACTAAGACGTGCAGCCACAAGTATTCCCAGTAATATAGCCGAAGGAACTAGTCGCCAGAGTCAAAAAGAATTCAGGCATTTCTTATCTATTTCATTAGGTTCTTGTTTCGAAGTTAATACACAACTTGAATTAGCAAAACGTTTTAATCTAATCAACTTTGAAAATACTGAAAAGATATTTCATGAAATTGATCAATTAGAAAAGATGATAATCGGCTTTATGAAATCTATCAAAGAATAAAATTAATAAGTCGCTTTGCTCTAATAATCCATCTCGGTTCTCGATTCTCAGTTCTCGATTCTCAACATGTACGTAAAATCCCACTATAGCATCAAATACGGAATTCTATCTCCGGAAGAACTCATTCACTGGGCGAAAGAGGCAAAGTATGCCCAAACAGTTCTGTGTGATATTAATTCGACAACGGCGGCGATGAGTTATGTGCGAGAAGCGCAACGAAAAGAACATCCTGCAATTGTTGGAATCGATATTCGAAATGGAATGGATTGTTGCTACATCTTGATTGCAAAGAACAACCGTGGATTGCATGAAGCAAATGAGTTTATGTCGGTGCATTTACATCAACAAACAGATTTCCCTGAAAGAGCACCGCATTTAGGAAATTGCTATGTTCTTTATCCACAAGGAAAGGAACCGAAGAAATTGGCCGAAAATGAATTTATTGGTGTTCCTTCGAAGAATTTGAATCGTTTAAAAATGCAAAAAGGAAGTATTCCGTTTCATAAAATGCTTGCCTTTGAATCGATGATTTTCCGTACGAAGCGCGACTTTAATACGCATCGTTTGCTGCGTGCGATTGATCAAAATGTCTTGCTTTCGAAATTAGATCCTGCACAACAGGCAGACGAAAACGAAAAACTGATTCCTTATGACGCGTTCAAAGAACATTTTGCAGACTTCCCTCAATTGCTTGAAAACACAGAACGTTTACTCAGTCACTGTTCGATTCATTTTGAATTTGGCGATGATGCAAAGCCGCAGAATTTAGCAACCTACACAGGTAGTAAGGAAGAAGATTTACAACTCTTACGTCAATTGGCTCAAGAAGGATTGGCGTATCGCTATACTGAACTCACCGAAGAAATCAATAAGCGCATCGAAATGGAAATTGATATTATTGCGCAAAAAGACTATCTCTCCTACTTCTTAATCACCTGGGATTTCACGTCGTACGCGCGCTCCAAAGGCTATTTTTATGTCGGTCGAGGAAGTGGCGCCAACAGTATTATTGCTTATTTGTTACGCATTACCGATGTCGACCCACTCGAATTGGATTTGTATTTCGAACGGTTCATTAATCTCTACCGAAAAAATCCACCTGATTTCGATATCGATTTCTCGTGGAAAGATCGTGATGACGTGACGCGCTACATTTTTCACCGTTATCCAAATGCGGCCTTGCTTTGCACATATAACACCTTTCAATACCGTGCAACTGTGCGTGAATTGGGAAAGGTATTTGGTTTGCCGAAAACGGAAATCGACATACTCAGCAAGGGAAAATTCAATCCTGAAAAACTCGATGATTTATCGAAATTGGTATTGAAATACAGTCATTACATCAAAGGATTACCTTCGCATTTGAGCGTTCACGCAGGTGGAATTGTCATTAGTGAGAAACCAATCACGTGGTATTCAGGAACCTTTTTACCGCCAAAAGGCTATGCAACAACTCAATTTTCGATGTTGGAAGCAGAAGATGTAGGCTTGTTTAAGTTTGATATTTTGAGCCAACGCGGCTTGGGAAAAATTCACGATGCATTGGAGGTTATAGCCTATAATCAGCCAGAGAATCCAGCGCATGACATTCACGATATTTCGTGTTTCAAGCACGATGAAAAAATCAAGGCATTGTTGCGTTCAGCGCGCGCAATGGGTTGTTTTTATGTCGAATCACCAGCCATGCGGATGCTCATGGTAAAACTCCAAGTGGACACCTATTTGGGCTTAGTTGCTGCGAGTTCGATTATTCGTCCAGGTGTTGCGCAATCGGGAATGATGCGGGAATATATTTTGCGTCACCGTTTTCCAGAAAAACGAAAAGAAGCCCACCCTATTCTGCAAGAAATCATGGCGGATACGTATGGCGTAATGGTTTATCAGGAAGATGTAATTAAAGTGGCGCATCATTTCGCAGGCTTGTCTTTGGCGGAAGCGGATGTATTGCGACGTGGAATGTCGGGGAAATTTCGTTCACGTGAAGAATTCAACAAAGTACGCGACACCTTCTTTTTAAACTGCCGAGCAAAAGGATTTACAGACAACCTAACATCCGATATTTGGAGGCAAATTGAAAGTTTCGCTGGCTATGCATTTTCCAAAGGTCATTCTGCTTCGTATGCAGTTGAGAGTTACCAAAGTTTGTACTTGAAAGCTTATTATCCCTTGGAATACATGACGGCGACGATTAATAATTTTGGAGGTTATTACCGCATAGAAATTTACGTTCACGAAGCACGAACGTGGGGCGCAACCATCGTGGCGCCATCACTCAACTTCGGTTCGTATGAATGTGTATTGCAAGGAACGAATCTCATTCTTGGGTTTATTTTAGTGAGTGGTGTAGAAGGAAAATTGATTCTCTCCATTTTAGACGAACGTGAAAAATATGGCCCGTTCAAGAACTTTGAAGACTTGATGAAACGCATTTTTGTTCCGCTTGAGCAATTGGTACTCATCATTCGTATCGGTGGTTTGCGTGATTTTCCCGAAAGCCGAAAAGAATTGTTGTGGAAAGCACATTTGTACCACAATCGTGTGAAGGAAAAAGCACCTATTCCGCAATTATTTGAACAAGAACAACGTTCGTTTGAGTTACCACAATTAACAGAACAGCACTTGGAATTGGCATTTGAGCAAATGGAACTCTTGGGTTTTCCTTTGTGCAATCCGTTTGATTTATTGAAACAACAAGTTCCAACGCACACAAAAGCACTAGAAATTCATCAGTTTCTTGGTTTACGCATTACAACTTATGGTTATTTAGTTGCGCTCAAGCAATCGCAGACCAATCGCGGTGACCACATGTACTTCGGGACATTCATCGACCAAGAAGGAAACATTATTGATACGGTTCATTTTCCAGAAGTTGCTCGGAAATATCCATTCTATGGAAAAGGTGTTTACCAGTTAATCGGTGTTGTTTCGGAAGAATTTGGGTATTACACAATCGAAGTTGGACAGATGCAGAAGTTGGCGTTTATGGAAGATATTCGATTTAGTGATTAGTCACGAATGATTCGTGATTCCTGATTCGTGATTTGTGATTAAGAAATAGAATTATGAATTACAATCATCCTATCGTTTCACCTCAACGAATAGCATACACACGTCATCAACTTGATCAAGGTTTCCTTTCCATTTATCGAATTGCTCTTTCATGAATTCTGATTGTTCAGAAACGTTCAGTTCACTTGAGCGAATCAAGAAATCCAATAAGGCTCCTTTTTTCAATTTCTTCGCGTTTTCACCACCTATTTGATCAGCATAACCGTCAGAGAATAACACGATGCGATCACCTTTAACTAATTTAATTGTTACTTGCGAAAATGATTCTTGGGAAATAGAACGTCCAATTGGTCGTCGGGTTCCGTTTAAACAAAGTAACGAATGTGAATCAATATGTGATTTCAAATGAATTTGCTCATCCAAAATTGCTTCATCCATTAATGAATTGTGACGAATGATATATGCTGAGTGATTAGCTCCCGTAAAACGCAACAAATTGTTCTCATGATCAAGTTCACAAAAACTAACATCCATTCCATCATTTATCGTTGTGCTTCCATGATCCAAACTTTCGAGAACATGTTGATTCAACGACTCGACCATTTGACCGGTAGAAGAATGAGTAGTTTCGCGCACCACTTTCTCCAAGGAATTCATACCAACCAAAGAAACCATGGCTCCCGGAACTCCGTGTCCCGTGCAATCAGCCACACCGAAAATGGAACGATTGTATAAGTGATAAGAGAAATAGAAATCGCCACTCACAATATCTTTCGGAGCAAAAATCAATTCAAATTGTAAATAATCCGATGACTGTTTCGTTATGTTCGGCAAAGTTGCTCGCTGAATGTAGGTCGCGTAATTGATACTATCAATGATTTCACGATTCTTTTCTGATAATTCGGTTAAGGCACCTTGCAAAGCGACATTCGAACTTTCAATTTCTTCATTCTTCGAATTAAGTAAGTCATTAGCTTTGCGACGTGATTTATTTGCACGAAACAAAATTCCAACACCAGCTAAAAGAATCAAACCAGCCAAAATAGCCAAAGTAAGCAAATTGCGATTCTTCTGTGCCTTCATTTCAAGGCTATCGTTCTTCACCTCTTGTAATTCCCTTTGGGTTTTTAAGTGACCAATTTCTGCTTCTTTTTTCTCAGATTCATATTTAGCTTCAAGATCTTTTAACAAGTTCGCTTGTTCAGCTAAATTCAAAGTATCTTTTAAATCGACATGCAACTTCAAGAACACGTATGCATTTTTGTAATCTTGCAATTTCGCATAAACATCACTAATTCCTCTGTAACCTGTAACTAACGACAAAGAATCTCCCAATTCAATTTTCAAATCATTCGACTTTTTGAAATTCAAAATCGATTCATTATAGAGTTTCATATCTTGATAAGTCATGCCTATGTTGTGATAATTGAACGACTGCCACAATTTGTTATTGCTTTTTTCATTCATCTCTAAGGCCTTGAAGAAATAATCTAACGCCTTTTTAGGATGCTTCAATCGACGTTCAATGTTACCAAGGTTATTGAAGTTACCCGCAATTAAACGCTGATTATTTAGCTTTTTGGCTAAATCCAAGCTCAACTCATAATACTTGATTGCATCTTGGTAACGTTCCTGTTCCTTCAATGCATTTCCAAGACTAATCGTTGCATTCGCAATACCTAATGAATCATTGATTCCTTTGTAAATCGCATATGATTCACGCAGATATTTTTCGGCTGTTTTGTGCTGATCTAATTTTAAATAAGCTGTACCAATAGCACGTTTAAATGCACCCATGGATTTTTTATCTTTTAAACGAATCGCAATTTTCATCCCTAAATGAAAAAGAGAAATTCCTTTTTTAAATTCATTTAATTCGGTTTGGATATTCCCTAAACGCAAATAAATTTTGGAAGCAATTGGGTATTTAGAATTATCGATCTTCCCTTCCAAATTCATAGCCAATGTATCCGCTTTTCCATCGACATCTAACGAATCATAGATGTAAAATTTCCATAATTTTAAGTCAAGCTCTTTTTTCCGATTTTGTTTGAGATTTGCAGAATATAAACGTTCCACCTTTGCCTCTAGGAAAGGTGACTCAAGATTATCAATCTTTTTCGTCAGCTCAGGAAAAAGTTTCTGAGAATGGCTAAAAGATGTAACAACAAGTAGCAAGAAAATCAATACAACTCTCATAACATCGTGAAGATAAAGCATTTTTTTTCGTCAGCATTCAAATTTGACTAATTTCTCCCTTCAAAAACACAAAGCATGCAGGAAATTTCGAAATTCAACTATATTTGCAAGCGAAAACACAAAGCCCACGTGGTGAAATTGGTAGACATGCCATCTTGAGGGGGTGGTGCCTTCCAGGCGTGCTGGTTCGAATCCAGTCGTGGGCACGGAATTAAAAGCCAAATCTTTAGTTAATAAGGGTTTGGCTTTTTTATTGTTACCCATTATGGTACCAGCTCAATAAAATTCCACTATTTAATCGAATAAAATTCAAGTGAGTGCATTTACGTAAAGTTGAAATTAATATCAAAAAATTAGCACTATTCTACTTTCCAAATTTGGATAATTCACTCGAAAAAGCTAAATTCAATCAAACAAATCATTGATTATGCAATTCTTAGAATTTTCTCCTTCAGAACGACTTTATTTTTTTAATGACCTCGAGGTACTTCAAATCGAAGCAATGGCTTCTCTGTTTGATTTAGTGCTGTCTAAGAATGATATTGACCAACTATTCAAGGGATACAATGAACCTATAACAACAATTTATATTACAAATTCATGGGCTTTTAAATATTTTGAAATACTAGATGAATACTTGATTGCACAAGATATAAAATGGATTGCATTGAACTCTATAAAGATGCAACACATTTTATCAATGAAATAATGAAGACTGTCTCCTACCCTTCTGTTTTAAAAAATTCTTCAAGGCTCACATTCAAGTGATCAAGAATTTTAACCAATGTCGCAATTGTGATATTTGCACCGTTCTCATACGTTCCTAACTGAGATCGTGACATTCCAATTTCATACGCCAAATACTCATAATTAGTATAACCTTTAGCTATTCTGATTTCCTTCAATCGACGACCTATAAAATTCAACGCCTCTTTCTGACTGTCACTTAAATCTTCAGTTCTTTTCATATGTCAAATGAAAGATTATGCCCGATTATATGTAACCCTATTTATATGCGCCGTTTATATATGGTATTATTTTTGTAAGTTTGAATTAATCACAAACGATAATTTAAACAATATGAAAAAAACCTTTTTATTCTTTGCCTTATCAGCAGCTACAACATTTTGTTATGCCCAACCTTCAGTTGAAACATTGAAAAAAGACTTAGCAAAATCGAAAACAGAAAACCAAAAATTGATGGATGAAAACATTTTCCTTAATGAGAAATTGAATCTGTGCAATGCGCTTGCCAATGATACTGTTACTCAAGTTAAATCTTTTTCGGATCTCTATTCAGTTCGAGTAGCTTCATGTAAAGGCGATAGAGTTTCTCAGACAGTCACTATAGAGTTTCTTGTCAAACATAATCTTACAAATCAAGACTTGGTATTAGATTTAGTGGATCAGCATGGTTCCATCGCAGTGGATGTTCTGGGCAAAACATATCCATATACCGTAAATAACTACAAAGCGACAATATTCACAGGAGTTGAAACCAGAATTGTTTTGAAAGTAAGCAACATAATGCCAGGAACGGAAGCGTTCAGTATTGCATCAATTCGCATGAAAACGTTGGATACTGGAAACTGGGTTGATGGTCACAATTATGCATTTACTGAAATTCGAAATTTAAAGATTGTTTGGTAGTAATATTGTTAAAACTTCTAAATCTCAAATTGCGTACTCATTTAAGTGTTAATGTAGAAGATTTACAATAATTCATTTGGGTGTCCAAAACTTACAAAAATTTACAATCATATTTATTTTATGATTTACATCATATTTAATTCTAAGCTAAGACTATACCTTAGCAAGAGAAAAACATAAGATATGAGTCTAATTGAGAGTGATGCATTAAAAACAAGTGAGTTCATTGAAGAAGCGTTCAAGTTTTGGTTCAAAGACAATGACCATGTTAGATCACCGTTTCCGGAATACATTCAATCTAAATTGAAAATTGCTTCAGTTGAAAAATTCAACTATTGGTTAAACAATTTAAAACCAGAAGCAAAAGATGAATTAAATGATGAAATTATTGCTGAGAAATTCGAGGAAGCATTGTTTGAAGAAGCCTCAAAACTAGTAATCACAGAGGATGAACACGTTTCTATTCTTTATCCATTTCTTCCAAGAATTGGAGATAGTATACACGATGAGAATGATCAAATGAGTACAATTTCCGATCGATCAATCCAAAAAATCGATGAAAACAATTTCTTAAAATTGAAATGTCAAAACTCAGAAACGAAAGAATTTTGGGAAACATCATTTCAGCTTCCAACTTAATCTCATTCAACTTACAACTTCAAATCCACATTAATTGTGGATTTTTTTTTGCTTTTTCAATAAATCCTTATGTGATTTATATCACATTAATTTTAATTATCTAGCAATACTTTTACCAAAAAAACAACATGAAAACAATTATTATTGGAGGAGTAGCAGGTGGAGCATCAGCTGCAGCTCGATTAAGACGACTAGATGAAAAAGTACAAATATTGATAATTGAAAAAGGCGAATATATTTCTTATGCAAATTGCGGTCTACCATATTATATTGGTGACGTAATCCACGAAAGAGAAAAATTATTTGTGCAAAATGCAAAATCTTTTTCAGATCGATTCAATGTAGACATTATGACACAAAGTGAAGTAATAGAGATCGACAGAAAAAATAAAGAAGTAACAATTAAAAACCTGAATACTCAACATATTTTCACTGAAAAATATGATAAATTAATTCTGGCCCCTGGATCATCTGCTTTTATTCCACCGTTAGAAGGAATAAATCTTCCAAACATTTTCACGATTCGAAATGTCAATGATTCAGATAAAATAAAAGAGCTCGTAATTACAAACAAAATCAAACATGTCACAATAATTGGAGCAGGCTTTATTGGATTAGAAATAACGGAAAATTTCAGTCATCTTGGTATCGAAACAGTACTAATTGAGCGTTCAAATCAAGTATTATCTGTTGTAGATTATCCTTTTGCTTCTCTTGCTAAAAAGGCTTTAGAAGAGCACAATGTTTCAATAAAGCTAAACACCTCTGTGCTTTCATTTAGAAAATCTGAAAGCAGAAACATTTCTATTCAACTTTCCAATAATGAGCAACTTGAAACAGATTTAGTAATTCTTTCAATTGGTGTAAAACCTAACTCTGATTTAGCCAAAGCTTCTGGTATTAACATTGGTGAAAATGGTGGGATTCTAGTAAACAAACACCTTCAAACATCTGATTCAAACATCTATTCAATAGGGGATGTAATAGAGTTCATAAGTCCTATTACAAAAAGCATAGGCCCTACCTACCTAGCTGGACCAGCCAATAAACAAGGTAGAATTTGTGCAACTAATATTGTTAGCAATAATCGCCATGAATATAAAGGATCCATAAACACCGCAATCGTTAAAATTTTCGATTTAACAATTGCTACGACTGGACTTTCCGAAAAGAACCTAATTAAACAAAAAATACCATACAACATAACGAATGTTTTTGGAGGCTCAAATGCAGGTTATTATCCAGGAGCTGAAACATTATTGATTCAATTAGCCTATTCACCAGAAAATGGAAAAATACTGGGTGGTCAAGTAGCTGGTAAAAAAGGAATTGATAAAAGAATTGATATCATTTCACTTCTAATTCAACAAGAAGGTACAATATATGATCTTGCTGAGTTTGAACATGCATACGCTCCACCCTTTTCATCAGCAAAGGACCCTTTAAATATGGCCGGATTTGCCTCAGAAAACACGTTGTTAAATAATGACTCTGTATTTTATTGGCATGAAGTTGAAAAACACAAAACCCATTCCATTCTTTTAGATGTAAGAACAGAAAAAGAATTTCAAAAAAGTCACATAATTGGTGCTATAAACATACCTGTAGATAAACTGAGAAATGAACTCTCAACTTTGAACAAGGATAAAACCATCTCTCTTTATTGCAAAACAGGAATTAGAGGTTATATTGCACAAAGAATATTAAAACAGAATGGTTTTAACGCTTCAAACCTATCGGGTGGATTTGATCTTTACGAAATCTGTCAGTCATAAAATCAAAACCTCAATTCTGAATCATCTTTGAGTTTATACACATGTTCTTTTACGATTTGAGCCCAATCATAATGATTGCGCTCTTTCGTAAATGAATTCCAAGAAATGGGGCTACCCATTACAATTTGAATACGTTTCCCTTTTTGTTTATATACCTCATCTACCAATAAAAACAACTCAATGTTTTTTTTGATCTTGAGTCTTTTTCTCCAATTCGCTAATCCATAAAAAAGTTTACTGTTTTTAGCTTCTATATATACCGGAATTATATCGAGTTGATATTTAATTGATTTTGATACAAAACTTTTTTTCCACTCCAAATCTTCAATAACTCCTTTTTGTTTTCTAGAAACTAAACCAGCTGGAAAAATAATAACACATTCATTTTTTGAAAATACAGCATCAAGCCTCTTAATATTTTGAATTTCATTTGCACCAAACTTATTAACAGGAACAAGTAAATCTTTAAGATTATCAATATTCATTAAAACATCATTAACAATAGCTTTAAGGTCTTTTCTTTTCTCGCCAACAATCTGCATAATTGCTATTCCATCCAGACCTCCAAGAGGGTGATT
>Ga0207967_1000034_pt1 | contig 100001 bp, 110 predicted proteins | sample LakWasMet20_HOW5_2_FD_183866 | JGI IMG/M metagenome (GOLD analysis project Ga0207967, IMG submission 183866) | Freshwater sediment methanotrophic microbial communities from Lake Washington under simulated oxygen tension - Sediment Metagenome... | ecosystem: Environmental > Aquatic > Freshwater...
TAACATATTGTTTTATATTAATTGCTTATAAAAAATAACGGCAATTTTTCAGGCTCTGCATCAAAATTGGACGAAATGGTATTTGGGCTGAATAATTTTTCGTTTCTATTCTCGGACAGCCTCCTAGGCCGACTCGCATCATCAGCCCGATAGATGTTCATTACCCGATTTTGCGCAATGGTGGCCTGCAACACACGCAAAGCTCTTTCGTCGCCAAGTGGCGGCCGACTGGCCGCAAAATACTCGCCTTCCGCTGTACCCATTGAAAGAAATGTCAGCAACGGCTGCTGGCGCAACTGCAGCAGAAAGTTACGCAGCAAGTGCTCCTGTTTTTGCGGCTCAAGGAAACCGGCCCGAAATTGTTCCGCGTTGAAGGTGGCAACCCGTCTCGGCACTTCGAAAAACGACGTGACCTTGTCACGGATCTGATTGCCGAGTTCAACAACTTGCTGCTGCTCAAGCTGTTCGGCAGCCCGCATCGAGGTTTTGTATGAAAACCATCCTGAGATACCGACCATTAGCGGGACGGGCAGCAGCAGTGCGACCAGCACAATCACGCGTAAGGGTATCCGGCTGGAGGCCGTCGATTGTGCTTCGGCAAGGCTTCCAGCCATCGAAGATCGCGGGTTATTGTTTATGAGTCCCTTGCGTTGTAAAACGGTCAACATCAGGACAAAAGTAACGAGGATGCCGATGCCGCGAATCAACCGGGATCTGGTCGCGCTGTAGCCGGCCTCGAGTTTTGGCGCGGCGCCAAGTTCCCACTGGCCATCTGGCAAGATGACATTCGTGGTTACATGGGCTCGTTGGAAGACCAGGGGATCACCCCATATTTCACTATTGATTTGCCCATCCACTCGACTCCGGATCGCCAAGGCAAAGGTCTGCGCAGGATCAAGAAATCCGGCCTCGATGAGAAGCCCTTCAAGATCGACGCCCATCGATACCAAGCCCCACAGCTCGTCCATCGGCTCAGATGCTGTCGGAATGAACACCGGAGTCCGAACAATCAGCCCAGGCTTCCCGGTTTGCAGGAGCTTGGCCGAAGCGTCTACGACCGTGCTTCGGGACTCAAGCGCGCGCTTGATGCCACTCATGAATTCCGGGTGGAGGCCGTAGTCCATTCCAATGACTGTCTCGTTCCCCTTGGTAGGATGAACAAAGATGACCTTCAATTTTCGGGTTATCACGACGCTGGCAATGCGGGGTTGTTCCGAAATCAGCTTTTCGGCAAACCGCTGTAGTTGGTTGCCGGCAAGCATTGGATTCGCTGCGGTCTCGGTACTAAGCTGACGGTTTAGCCTCACAATAGAGTCAAGCGTTGCTTCCAGGCGGCCACTGTGGAGTTCCAGTTGATCCTCAATATCCCGTAGAGAGGCTTGTTCCAAACGATATTGATCGTAAGGAAGAATAGGGTCAGATCTTGCAAGATCACATTAATAGCACGCCAATATATCTTTGAGAGAGTAGCCGCGAGAATCCCGGCAGAACCAGTACGTCTCGCAGCCCTCGCAGAACCGGACTTGGAGCGTTACACCATCCGGCTCCCAGGTTGAGTCATCCACAGTGGTTTGGGGTAGAGATTGTGCCAGATTCGCAACGAGGGCCTCCAGCCTGACAGAACTTTGCTAAACCGATCCCAAGTTACACCTCGCCTCTGACTGCGCCGGTTTAGCCATTTAAACAGCAAACGGCTGACCCGGTAGGCATAGGTACCAACTTGGCGGGCATTACCACTAACGCCATAATACCCAACATGCCCTTGCAGGTGTCGCTTGGCATAATCCATCATGGCTTGGCCTCCTTGAATGCGTAGCGCCGATAGCCGATCAGCCACTTCCTTCAACTTCTTGGCAACCCGCTCCCGTTGGCTTTTGCGCCCGAGCACAAAGCGTCCCTTGCGACTTTTGCCTGCGTAGTGCGTAAAGCCCAGAAAGTTAAACGTCGGCGGTCGTTTCAAGCCATCTTTATGGCAGTCAACCGCAGCCCTGTTGCCAAAGCGTAGCAGACAGGTTTTACTCGACTCAACCTCCAGCCCAAATTCGGCCAGTCGTTCCGACATCGCATCCATGAATCGCCGCGCATCGTCTTCACTCGTAAAGCAAGCCACATAATCATCTGCATAGCGAACCAAATAAGCCCGCCCCTTGCAGGTACGGACATAGCGTTTCTCAAACCACACATCCAGCACGTAGTGCAGGTAGATATTTGCCGGCACTGGCGATACGAGTCCGCCTTGCGGCGTCCCGGTCTCGCTGGCGGTGAATACCCCCGATTCCAACACTCCCGCTTTGAGGAAGCGCCTGATAATCCGCAATAACACCGGGTCTTTGATTCGATGCGCCAGAAAACGCATCAACCCGTCGTGACTGACATTGTCAAAGAATCCTTTGATGTCGGCCTCCACTATCCACTGGGTGTTGTGATGCGTGACGATCTCTCCTAGCCTCGCTAACGCTTGATGCGCGTTGCGATACGGGCGAAACCCATACGAACAGTTGCGAAATTCAGGCTCCCAGATCGCTTGTAGTATCCCGGACAGGCGATGCTGCACGATCCGGTCTTCAAAACAAGGTATGCCCAATGGCCGCTGCCGTCCATTGCCTTTGGGAATATAGACGCGCCGAACCGGTTGAGGTCGGTAACTTAGACTACGCAACCCGGTTGAAAGCGCTTTAACTCGCTCTTCCAGACCCTGTCCGTATTCTGCTTTACTGACCTTGTCGATTCCCGCGGCCTTATTGCCCGGTTGGGCTTCGAAGCTGTCCATCAGACCTTCGGGATTGCTTAGCAGTCCCATCAATGCGTTGTACTGTGCTTGCGGCTGATGCTGCGCCCACTGTGTGAAATGAATAAGTTCGGTTGTCATGCGCAGAGTCCGCTCGGTGTCGGGGCCTGTTTCCCCTATTCGTTATCTCAAACCGGCGCCCCTTTGCTCCCGCAGCATTACCCGCGTTCATCGCTACTATGGGCGCCTCCGACTTCCCACCGCCACTATTTCCGTCCTCGCTGTTCAGGCTTGTCGGGAAGTGCATATGCTATGCGCCGACGATGGGATCTCCTGGGTTACCGCACATTCTTATTGTCAGACTCGAAACGGCCTACGATCCCGGGTGGTCGCAGCTTTCTCACCATGACGAAAGCTGCGCTGTTGCCTGCTGGCGTCTTGAAACCATCGGCCCTTCCAAAGCGGTCATTTCGGGACTCTACACCTTCACTGTCAGCTTTATCTGTTACCATTGCTCCTCGCCTGCTTTCGTACCTACGCATCAAGCGCACTGTTACCAGTTCGCCTACAAGGCTCGATACCCGGCCCGTGGCTAGCGGTTACCGGGGCGGGATTCACTCCCGCTAGAATTTGCAGCATTGCCCTGCCGCAACCAAGACCTGACCCCGTCCGCTGTTCAATCAACATTAATCGGAAAAGAAAAAGGTTAGCTGCTATGGATTTAAGTTTTTAAAAAATCCGTCTAATCCGTGGCATCCGAGTTCTGTTATTAAAGCCGGCATCTACTGATACAGTTACAAAATTTATTTTTACGTCGTCAAATTTGCGATAATGCGCAGTCATTTTATTTACAAGGGTTCCGTTGCACATGTGGTTTAAAAATCTGAGCATTTTTCGTCTTACTGAAGATTTCACTTTGACTCCGGCGGAGCTGGAAGAAAAACTTCAACAAATGGCGTTCCGCCCTTGCGGCAGTCATGAGGAATTCACTTTCGGTTGGACCTCGCCGGTGGGCAAATCGTCCGAACAGCTGGTGCATAGCGCGAACGGCTTTTTGATGGTCTGCGGAAAGAAAGAGGAACGCGTCCTGCCCGCATCCGTAGTCAATGAAATGATGCAGGAAAAGATTCTTGAAACCGAGGAACAGCAAGGCCGCAAGTTATCCAAAAAAGAACGCACTGCAATCAAGGATGAGCTGATCTTTGAATTGCTGCCCAGAGCCTTCACCTTCTCGAACAAGACTTACGCTTATATCGACCCTAAAGGCGGTTTTCTGGTTGTCGATGCGGCTTCGGCCAAAAAAGCCGAGGATTTGCTGAGCAGTTTGCGCAAATGCCTGGGATCGCTACCGGCCGTTCCGCTCAATACCATCGAGAAACCGGTCAAAGTCATGACCGAGTGGCTGGTCAACAATCAGCCGCCGGACGACATCACCATTGAAGACGAATGCGAACTGCGCGCGCCTGAAGAGGAAGGCGGCATTATCCGTTGCAAACGCCATGATCTGAGCCTGCCGGAAATCAAAAACCATCTGGATACCGGCAAAGAAGTCATCAAGCTGGCGGTGAATTGGGCGGATCGTATTGCTTTCATTATCGATGAAAATCTGGCCGTTAAACGCCTTAAGTTTCTTGATCTGATTCAGGACCAGGTGTCCGATATTGATACCGATTCTGAAGCGGAACAGTTCGATGTGGATTTTTCGATTATGTCGCTGGAACTGGCCAATTTCCTGCCGCGTTTGCTGGAGCTGTTCGGCGGCGAGAATAAGGCGTAATCGTAATTTCCGATTAACAATTAAAAGATTATCACCACGAAGACACGAAGTTTTATTTCTTCGTGTCCTTCGTGCCTCGGCAATTGCTCCTGCATTGCTCTACCTCCTGAATAACCCACATGGAAGTGGCGAATGCAGATATTGCAGGAGCAAATATCTGTCCTTGCAGTCGTTCGTGGTGAATAAAAAAAGTTTTTTTCACGTCCCAGACCAATTAACGCACATATCTCCGGGTTTTATAGGGCTTGCAGCGAAACTTTGATTGCGCTTACACTGCGGTTTCAGGTTTTAACAATCAGTGAACTCTCAAGGAGATTCCCATGTTAGAAAAACACCAAAAAGCCCCCCTATTTAGCTCAAAAAATCAATTTAATGAAACGGTTAATTTGTCCGACTACTTAGGAAAAAAGAATGTCGTATTGTATTTTTATCCCAAGGACGACACGCCGGGCTGCACTATCGAAGCAAACCAGTTCACTCAGCTGGCAGGGGAATTTGCCAAGGCCGATACCGTGGTTATCGGTGTGAGCAAGGATTCCTGCGCCAGCCATGTCGATTTCATTAACAAGTTCGACCTGAAAGTGGATTTACTGGCCGATGTCGATGGCGAACTTTGCGAAAGCTACGGCGTATGGCAGGAACGCGAAAAAAACGGCGTTAAAAGCATGGCCATTCTTCGTTCCACCTTCATTATTGATAAGCAAGGCGTATTGGCCGAAGCCGCTTATGGCGTCACGCCCGAGGGACATGCTCAGGACGTATTAGACAAAGTAACCCATTTGTAATTCAGATAGCCTAATGCCAAACTTTAATTTCACCCTGCATCATGCCAGCCTTATTGTTTCCGATACCGTCGCTTCGCTGGCATTTTATTGCGATGTGCTCGGCATGCAACAAACCGAGCGGCCCGATCTGGGCTTTCCGGGCGCATGGTTGCAGTTGGGCGCACAGCAGATCCATTTGTTGGAACTGGAAAATTCCGATCCAACAACCGGCCGCCCCGAACACGGCGGGCGCGATCGGCATATCGCCTTAAGCGTGCAGGATCTGGCGCCGGTTCGGGAGGTGCTGGATAAAAACGGCATTACCTACAGCTTAAGTAAATCCGGGAGGCAAGCGCTGTTCTGCCGCGATCCGGACGGCAATGCGCTGGAGATTCTCCAGCGCGCATAAATCCGCTTATGCTTTTTTGTTATGCACTAAGTTATAGATCTTAAAGCAAAGTATCGATGCGGCCAGCAGCAGTGTTATTGCGTTGGCAAAAATAATGGCCTTATCGTCAAGATAAATCCCGTAAATAAGCCAACACAACACACCCAAGGTAAAGGCGCCGTACATGCCCAACGAAAGGGATTCGGTGTCCCTGGTTTTTATGGTCAATATTGCCTGGGGTACAAATGAGGCGGTAGTGAGTGTCGCGGCTATATAGCCGATAATTTCAGGAGCGATTGTCATAGGCGTTTTGGCTAAATCCACTATTTTTTTGCCGCAGATTTCTTTAGTTTTTTAAGTATGCTCTGTCCGATAGCGCTTGCAAACTCTTCAATATTTTCATAGCCCTGCGTCTGGGCAAAATCCACTGCCGCCATGACCAGCTTTTTAGTTTCGGCTATTTCTCCGTGCGTTCGGCCGCAGCCTTCGCAACGAGCGCCTTCGTAAGTGCAGTTATCAGTACATGGATTAAATTTCATAATGTTTTCTCGGTGTTTATTTAATGTTCTTTAAAGTCTGGTTCATTTTTAAAGCGACTACAATGAGCGGAAGTTTTGACCTAGCCGAAGATAGCGGGCAATAGCGTTATTCCGTCGGGGATTTTAGCACATCTATCCTGGTCGATAAGCAAACCGGGAACCGGCGTTTTCTGTTCCAGCGCGTTTAATTGACGCTCAACATGATGTTTCCAAAAACAACTTCATTTTCGACGAGTTGAAAAACACCTTTACCCCGTTCTTCATTATTTTTCCAAACGGCATTTCCAATCTGGATTTCGGCGCCTGCATGGATGGCGTGTTCCACAATCACCTGGACATGCTCGGCAAGGGTCATTTCCGACAGCAGGTGGGTTCGTTCGGCATGAAGCCGGGTGCAATCAATTTCAATTTGAGCCCTGGTATGGAGCGCTTTGTTTAGCAAAGCGTTTTTGTCTTTTTCAGGATGCGCCAGGACAAAGGCAATAATCTTCTTGAGATCTTCCTGCTCCTTTTCAAGGGCGTCGATCTCAAGCTTAAGCCGGTCCTGCTCCGCCTGAAGGTAAGGGTTGAAACCGGCTCTGATCTTGGTTATAAATCCGGCGCTGGAACCGATGACGGCTGTTTTTACCAGAACCGATGCGCTAGTCATTCCACCGATAATGCGGCCTTTTCTGCCGCCGGATTTGCCCACTAAGACCCGATTGAGCGCGGTCAAATGGTTATGCATGGAGAATTCTTCAATAATGATATCTATCCCGGCCTCCATAGAAGCATTTTCGGCAAAGTGCGCGCTGATTGAACCTTTGCTTATAATTATCGCGTTAAAGGTAGGCACTTCGTTTGGATCGCCGCTGTGTTCGCTATGACCGATCACGCCGCCTTTTATAACGATATTCCCATCCGCTTCAATTTCCGCCGCTTCGACCGTCCCCCCTACGAACACATCGCCGGTCACGCGAATTTTCATCCCGTCCTTGACGTCGCCTTTAATATTAATGGTGCCGTCGAAACTCATATTTCCGGTTGACATATCCACCTGCGGCAGCGCGAGGGTGGGTTCCACCACAACGCCATTAGGCACCAACTTGGGCTGGCCGGTGATCGCAGCCAGCAGTAGGCTGTTATTATCCGGGTCCAGCTCGGCCTCCGGATCCAGTTCCACGCCTTGCAGCCCCGAAGCAAACTGTATATCCTGCCCCGGTTGAGGCATAATCGCCCGCCCGGTAATATCCCAGCCTTGTTTGCCTGCGGTGGGCGGCGTGCGGCACATCAGCGGATCGCCGGGCCTTACCACAATAAGCTGCCCAAGATCTCGGTAGTTGGCGATACCTCGCTTATCTATCTGGGGTTTCCGTTCTCTTATTTGCGGTATCAGGCTTTGAAAACGCGCATCGATACCCTTCACAGGACGCTGCCCTTGAGCGATGATGCGTTCCGTGGCGTAGCCTTCTGTTAAGGCGGTTTCGATTTCATTGGTCATGATGCCTTTGACTACCCCCCTTTCCTGCAAAGCCAGCTGGATTTGCAATAGCGTAACCGGAGCGCCGCCATAGGGAGGGGTTAAAGTAAGCCGGGCGGTCATTTTCTCGTCATCGATTTTGATCGTACATCCGCCATCCCGGCGTTCGCCAATTTCCGATACAAAGCTCTCGCAGGGACTGCTGTACTTTTTTAGCAACGTTGAGAGCGCGTTTTCATATAGAAACAGACCGGACAGGCCTTGCTCGGCCAGCGCGCCTTTAATCGCCGCTTCATCCAGCGGGGGCTTGCATTCACTCGCTTCGAATGTTGCCAGCAACCTGCCGTCATCGCTCAGCTTAAATGTCAGTACATCTGTAGGTGGCGCTTCATTCACAGCTTGCTCCTTGAAGAATTATTGCGGCCTGTCAAGAATATAAATATTGAGATGTCAGCCGCAGTGGGCGAAAAACGGCAGCAATGTTTAAATTAACAAGATAACCGGTTTGAAGGGTAGCACATTATAAGGAAAGCACTTTTAATGATAGACCGTTTATCCGTATTGGGGCGCGCGAATGATCGATCACGCGGCGGGCGCAGGTTGCTGATGTCAAAAAAAAGTCCCAGAACACTGAATGCGCTGGGACTAAAGATCGCCGGCTTGGTTGGCATTTCGTTCCATCCTTGGCAATATCATATTGGGCTTTCTTAAAATCCGTCTTCCCCTTTTGGCGATGAGGCATTGTCTCAAATAATAGCCATAAAAAAAGCCAGCTAAAGCTGAACATATTGTACGTGCAGAACTACATTGCTGAGCAGACTCGCCATTACGCCGGGTATGTTCAATTACCTATCAAAAACATCGCCTTCTCATAACTTGATCTATGCCTACAAAGTCGGCATCTATATTTTATAAACGGCGCATTCCCATCGTTTACAATGAATAACAAACACTGCAAAATCTTGCTTGTCATAGTAGAATGCCGCCAATCTCCAATATAAATCATGTCATCATGGATCAACGTACTGCGGAAGTAGAGCGAAATACGCTTGAAACTCAAATCAACATTAAAATTAATCTGGATGGGTCGGGTAAATCCTCATTTTCGACCGGCGTACCTTTTCTTGAACACATGCTCGATCAGATTGCCAGACACGGTTTGATTGACATGGACATTGTTGCCAAAGGCGATTTGGCTATTGATGATCACCACACGGTTGAAGACATCGGCATTACCTTAGGCCAGGCTTTTGCCAAAGCCATGCACGACAAAAAAGGCATTTATCGCTACGGGCACGCCTACGTACCGTTGGATGAAGCATTGTCGCGAGTCGTGATTGATTTTTCCGGACGTCCCGGCTTGTTTTATGAGGTTAAATACCCGAAAGCTATGATCGGCCGCTTTGACGTTGATTTATTCCGCGAATTTTTTCAAGGCTTCGTCAACCATGCCGGCGTAACGTTGCATATCGACAACCTGAAAGGCGCAAACGCCCACCATGTCGCCGAAACCATTTTTAAAGCCATGGGCAGGGCCATCCGCATGGCGATTACCCTCGACCCGCGCATGGCGGGCATGATGCCGTCAACCAAGGGCAGCCTTTAACTTTAATTTTGCCCCTTAACCTTTAGTCTGTATTTCTTATGTCTTCTGTCGCTGTAATTGATTATGGAATGGGTAATCTGCATTCAATCGTAAAGGCCCTGCAACATGCAGCGCCTGAAGTGGACGTCATTTGCGTGTCCGATGCCGCTTCGATCCTCGGTGCCGACCGGGTGGTTTTCCCCGGTGTCGGCGCGATACGGGATTGCATGCTGGCGCTCAATCAATCGGGCTTAGCCGATGTTATCCGGCAGGTTGCCCAAAGCAAGCCTTTACTGGGCATTTGCCTAGGCATGCAGGCCTTATTGACCGACAGCGAAGAAAACGGCGGCACGCCTTGTCTGGATATTTTTTCCGGGCACGTCGTACATTTTCCCGAATCGTTAACAGACAGCGACGGCAATTCCCTCAAAATCCCGCACATGGGCTGGAATGAGGTTCATCAGCTGCACCAACATCCGCTCTGGAAAAATATTCCCCAAGACAGCCGCTTTTATTTTGTGCATAGTTATTATGCGCAGCCCGATGATGCCGCGATAATGGCGGCGACTGCGCAATACCCGGATGCATTTACCTGCGCTTTGGCGCACGATAATGTTTTTGCCGTACAATTTCACCCCGAAAAAAGCCAGGCAGTTGGTTTGCAACTGTTGGAGAATTTTATGCATTGGGATGGGCAAGCATAGGGATGAATCCACGTGTACCCGCTGGGTATTTCGTCTTCGGGCAGATAAATCGCCCCTATAATAATTACACGCCGCTGAGGATTTTATAAGTTATGTTGTTAATACCTGCAATCGATTTAAAAGAAGGAAAATGTGTTCGTTTGCGTCAGGGACGAATGGATGATAATACGATTTTTTCCGATGACCCGGTCGCCGTAGCAGGCAAGTGGGTTGCCGCGGGCGCAAAAAGAATCCATTTGGTTGACCTGGATGGCGCGTTTGCCGGAAAACCAAGAAATGCCGAAGTCATTCATGCCATCGTCGAAGCCTACCCCAATGTGCCGATACAGATAGGCGGCGGTATTCGCGATGAAGAAACGATTCAGGCTTATCTTAACGCCGGTGTGGAGTACGTCATTATCGGCACCAAGGCGGTGAATGAACCGCATTTTGTCAGGGATATGGCGCTGGAATATCCGCGCCACATCATCGTCGGACTGGATGCAAAAGACGGCAAAGTGGCTATTGACGGCTGGTCCAAGCTGTCCAAGCATGACGTGATCGACCTGGCCCAGCATTTTGAAGAAGACGGCGTCGAAGCCATTATCTACACCGATATTTCCAGGGACGGCATGATGTCCGGCGTTAATGTCGAGGCGACTGCGAAATTGGCGCGCGCGATCCGGATTCCGGTTATTGCCTCCGGCGGCATCACTAATATGGATGACATCAAAGCTTTGGGCGCTGTCGCAGGCGACGGCATTATGGGCGCGATTACCGGACGGGCGATTTACGAAGGCACGCTGGATTTTGAAGCGGCCGAAAAATTAGCGGAATCATTTGAATAACCATGAGCTTAGCCAAACGCATTATCCCCTGTCTGGATGTCGATAATGGCCGCGTCGTTAAAGGCGTAAAATTTGTCGATATTCGCGATGCCGGCGACCCGGTAGAAATCGCCCGGCGCTACGACCGCGAAGGCGCCGATGAAATCACTTTTCTGGATATTACCGCCACCCATGACAATCGGGACACCATTGTCCATGTCGTTGAGCAGGTCGCCGGCGAAGTTTTCATTCCGCTGACGGTCGGCGGCGGCATCAGGACATTGGACGATATTCGCCGCATGCTGAATGCCGGGGCCGACAAGGTCGGCATTAACAGCGCGGCGGTTTCAAACCCGGAATTTGTCCGCGAGGCGGCGGAGCGTTTCGGCTCGCAGTGCATCGTGGTCGCCATCGACGCAAAAAAAACCAGCCTGCCCGGCGAACCCAATCGGTGGGAAATTTTCACCCACGGCGGCCGCAAACCGACCGGTATCGACGCGATTACCTGGGCCAAAAAAATGGTCGACTACGGCGCCGGTGAAATCCTGCTGACCAGCATGGACAGGGACGGCACGCGCGAAGGTTTCGACTTGCCGTTAACCCGCGCCATCAGCGAAGCGGTAACGGTGCCGGTGATTGCCTCCGGCGGCGTCGGCAACCTGGATCATCTGGCCGACGGCATTATTGACGGCAAGGCCGACGCGGTGTTGGCCGCCAGCATTTTTCATTTTGCCGAATACACCATTGAGCAAGCCAAGCAACACATGGCCTCGCGCGGCATAGAGGTACGCTTGTGAGCGCATCCTGGCTGGATGAAATACGCTGGACCGAAGACGGTCTGGTGCCGGTTATTGCGCAACAGGCGGAAACCGGAAAAGTATTGATGTTCGCCTGGATGAATCGCGAGTCATTAGCGCTAACCGTCGCCGAAGGTTATGCAGTTTACTGGTCGAGGTCGCGCGGCAGATTATGGCGCAAAGGCGAAGAATCCGGGAACAGGCAGAAAATCCTAGGTATATTCCAGGATTGCGACGAAGATGTCATTCTGCTTAAAATTGAACAAGAAGGCGGCATTGCCTGCCACACCGGCCGGGAAAGCTGTTTTTACCGCAGCCTGGTTGACGGGCAATGGCAAGCCGTCGAGCCGGTTTTGAAAGATCCTGAAGCTATTTATAGAAAATCATGAACGACGTATTAGAACAACTGGCGCAAATTCTCGAACAGCGCAAACAGGAATCTGCCGATAAATCCTACGTCGCCGGTTTGTATGCCAAAGGCCTGGACAGCATCCTGAAAAAAATCGGCGAAGAAGCGACCGAAACCGTCATCGCAGCCAAAGGCGGCGATAAAAAACAGATTATTTATGAAACTGCCGATTTGTGGTTTCATTGCATGGTGTTGCTGGCCGATCAGGGACTGGGGCCGAATGATGTATTGCAGGAACTGCAACGTCGTTTCGGCTTGTCCGGTCTGGAAGAAAAGGCGCAACGTAACAAGTAAAGACTTTGCCTTGCAAGGTCTCCAGCAAATAAGGCGTTGCCTTGCAACGTCTCCATTGGAGTTAGAAATGGGTCTCAGCGTTACTCACTTATTAGTCGTATTAGCCATCGTCATTGTTGTGTTCGGCACCAAACGCCTGCGCAATATCGGCGCCGATCTGGGCGGAGCCATCAAAGGTTTTCGCACCGCCATGAAAGAAGGCGAAGAAGACAAGCCTGCCGCCGATAAAGATGAAGCCATTGAAGGCGAAGTCACTTCAAAAAAAACCGATAAAGATTAAGACCTATGTTTGATGTAGGATTTTCGGAACTTTGTCTGATCGCCCTAGTCAGCTTATTGGTGATAGGGCCTGAAAGATTGCCCAAGGTGGCCAGGCTTGCAGGGTTCTGGCTCGGTAAAACGCGCAGCATGGTGGCTTCCGTCAAGGAAGAAATCAAGCTGGAACTGCAAGCCGAAGAATTGCGCCAAATCTTTAAAGAACAGTCCGGCCTGCAAGATGTTCAACACATACTTGATGAAACCTCCAACACGCTTAAGTCCGCGATTGAGCCCTTGCCAAAGACTGATACCGACCTCGATGCCGTAGCTGTTCCCGAACCAGAGCCACACAAAGCGCCGCTTCCAACCGATAAAACCGAGCCGCATGAGCCACAATAATTTTAATGATACGGGGGAACAGCCTTTTATCAGCCATCTGATTGAATTGCGCAACCGCTTGTTGCGAATGGTTTTGTGCGTATTAATCGTATTTTTGGGGCTGGCTTCATTCTCCAATGAAATCTACAGCTTCCTGGCCGGCCCCCTGCTACAGCACATGCCGAAAAATAGCACCATGATCGCTATTGATGTGGCCTCGCCGTTTTTCACGCCGTTTAAACTGGCGCTGGTAGTCTCGATCTTTATTTCCGTTCCCTATATCCTTTACCAATTCTGGGCCTTCGTCGCGCCAGGCTTGTACAAGCGGGAGCGACGCATGATTTTGCCGTTGCTGATTGCCAGCACCCTGTTATTTTATATGGGCGTGGCCTTTGCCTACTTCGTGGTTTTTCCGCTGGTTTTCGGTTTTTTAACCGCCGCAGCGCCCGAAGGCGTGGCGGTAATGACCGATATTGCCAAGTATCTCGATTTTGTTCTGGCCCTGTTTTTTGCGTTCGGCGTTTGTTTTGAAGTGCCGGTATTCACTATTCTTTTGGTCTGGACCGGACTGGTATCGCCTGCCGACCTCGCCGACAAACGCCCTTATGTGATCGTCGGCGCGTTTATCGTAGGGGCTGTTTTAACGCCTCCCGATGCCGTCTCGCAAACATTGTTAGCGGTGCCGATGTGGATGCTGTTTGAGCTGGGCTTGATCTGTTCCCGGCTTTTCGTACCCAAGCCTGATAGCGATTATCACGCACCCTATGGTGCCGAAATGGAAGCCCGTCCGGATAAAATTGAACGGCAAGAAGACGAGTAATTAAGATGCCTGCCGAGGCCGTAAGCGTCTGGAAAAATTTGCAGACTCAGGCGTTCAACCCATGCTTGCATTGTTGCCGGTTTTAAAATAACAGTATTGCACCGACAAGTAACAATTGCCTGCCAAACAGGCCCGAATCTTTAACGCCGGGCCGCTTTTTATACAATCTGCTGATGACAGTATCATCAAAAAAACAGTACAATACCCTGCGTCAGAAAACAGATGTTGAGTTAAGGGATTCCTAAATTGTTAGGTTGTCCGGTTATCAATGTTGTAGTTCTGTGTTAACCGTAAGTTTTTATTTTAGGAGTTTCAAAATGGCAACAGGCACTGTAAAGTGGTTTAACAACACGAAGGGTTTTGGTTTTATTGCACCTGCTGATGGCGGCGAAGACGTTTTTGTTCACCATTCAGTTATTCAGGGCGAAGGCTTCAAAACTTTGACTGAAGGCGACACGGTCACTTTTGACATCGAATCAGGTCCAAAAGGCTTAACTGCTGCTAATGTTTATTCCAAATAAGGAATAAACAGTTTTAAAAAAAGCCCTTGCGATGCGAATCGCAAGGGCTTTTTTTTGTCCTGCTGTTTTTAAAAATCATTTACTGATGTTACGCACGGGTGGTACTTCCCCCGTTTGCCGCGCCGAGCACCGGAGCTTTTATCGAGAACAGCCCGGTAGGGGTGCGGCAGGGATGCCGCACGTCCGCAGAGGAGCACAGGAAGAAGCGGTAACCGGGTCGCCTTTTCTTTGGTTACTTTCTTTTCGACTGCATGGATGCAGGAGGTAGAGCAACGCAGGAGCAGTTGCCGAGGCGAAGCAAAAGAAAGTAACTCGCCTTCGGGTGCGAGAACCCGATCCAAATAATCGTCGCGGTAGAGACACTTTTAATAATAAAAATGTTAATGCAGTCTAAATTCGACCAACTGCGTAACATTAGTTATTTAAACGGACGACCTTTAGCATCTTGGTTGATCTGTCCGCCAAACAGCAAAACGCCTTCTACAAATCCCCAGAGCGCCGCAAATCCGGGCAGTCCGGTCACGTATAGCACCACCGTCAGCGTTAACTGTATAAAGCCCAACCGGTAAAAGCCCAGGTAAAACCTATGCGCGCCTGTCCACCCTAAAAATAACGCCAGCACAGCCGCCAGATATTTATATTTAACGGCTTTAGGCGGCTCCAAATACGCGCCCACCAAATTTATGTTGCTTGCAATGGTGCCTTCGGCATCAAAATTAACATCATCGCCTTCATCCGGCGACACGTCCGCAACCCAGCCCTCTAAATGAAACGTAAACAACGCTCCCTCGGCTTTTATCACCCCGGTTTGCGAATCGGGATCATAACTTTCAATCTGTCCAATCATTTACCATCTACCTTTAAAATTAGGACGCCCTATTGGCCGCCATTTATAACCGCCAGGATCACACGTATCCTGAAAACACTACAGATCACTCATCATGCAAACGTACCGCTAAAACATCGCACAGCGCGTGATGCAACACGCCGTTTGCGGTCGAACCCAGCAACAGGGCGAATCCATGTCGGCCATGGGAGCCGACTACGATTAAATCCACCTCGTTTTCCTCGGCAACCCTGATGATTTCCAATTTAGGGCTACCCGTTTCCATCCATCGGCAGTCTTCAGCAATATTGAGTTTGTCGGCCAAATGGGCCAGTCTCTTTTTTGCCACCGCCATTAATTCAGCCGTTAAATCGAGATCAAAAGGAATCGTCGATCCATAAGCCGCATCGGTAATCAGCAAATTGTCCATCACATGCACAATGCTCAGTTTTGCCTGATACCTCTCGGCCAAATCTTTCGCTCTATCGGCAACCGCCTCACCGTGTTCGGAAAAGTCGGCCGCCAGTAATATATGTTTATAGCTTTCCATGATGCCTCCTATTTAACACCGGCAACTTCAGGAAACAATAAAGCCATCACCTGATAAGATCCCAGTACGTATAAAAATGCCAAGCCTAAACTAAAAGTCCAGGTTTGTCCCAGTGCATTGCGAAAAATATGTCCGGTAACCGCCCAATGCCAAATCATTAACGCTATCGTTAAAATAAAGGCCAGTAGAGCGCCTCTTCCGATCATCATTGAGGCCATGCCCGGCAGAGCCAAAAAACTAATCATCGCATCGGTGCCCAATAAAGCGCCGCCCGTTTGATAAAACCGCTCCGGCTTTCGAGCCAGATACAACATTAACCAGCTGAACCCGGCGATCAACAAAGCGCCGACAATAGCCTGCAACAACGCGTTAAACCAGTCGGTGCGGATACTTACCATTAGAAAACTGACGATAACATCAATAACGACCAGCAGCCGCAACAACCATGCGGAAGGCGGTAAATCCTGCGGCCCTTTTTTAAACAGGCATATATCAAATAATAGTGTTACGACTTCAAACATGATTTTTCCTGTTATGCATCAACCTATAACGTGGCGGCTACAACTCATTATTTAGCCGCTTCGATCTTTTCCTCGGCTTCCATCCAGGCGGCTTCGGCGTCATCCAGCGCCTTGTCGACCTTTACTTTCCGTTCCATCAGCTTTTTTAACTGTTCCTTTTCCGATTCCGCATAAATGGCGGGATCGGCCAATTGATGCTCCAGTTGCCGCTGTTCATTATGGTATTTTTCAACAGCGATTTCAGCTTTTTTCAGCGCGTCGAATAAGGGCTTATGTTTTTGTCTGCGCTCGGCATCCAACTTTCTTTGATCTTTCCGCGATACGGTCTGCACACTGTCAACAACGGTTTTTTCTTCGCCTTTTTTCTGTTCGGCCAGCCACAGCCGGTAATCGTCGAGGTCGCCGTCGAAGGGCTGGACCTTGCCGCCCGACACCAATAATAACTGATCGGTCACCGAGCGCAATAAATGCCGATCATGCGAGACCACCACTATCGCGCCTTGATAATCCTGCAAGGCCACGCTCAAGGCATGGCGCATTTCCAGGTCCAAGTGGTTGGTCGGCTCATCCAATAATAAAAGATTAGGGTTTTGATAAACCAGCAGCGCCAAAACCAGCCGCGCTTTTTCGCCGCCGGAAAAGGGTTTGACGGCCTCCAACACCTTGTCGCCGCAAAAATCGAAACCGCCCAGAAAATTGCGCAGATCCTTTTCGGTCGCCTGCTTGTCCAACTGCTGCAAATGCCACAAAGGGCTTTCATCAACACGCAGCTGCTCCAGTTGATGCTGGGCGAAATAGCCGATTTTTAACGCTTCCGCTTCGTTTCTTTGTCCTGACAACGGCTGCATATCGCCTGCCAGCACCTTAATCAAGCTGGATTTTCCCGCGCCATTCGGCCCGAGCAACCCGATGCGGTCGCCCGGCGATATGGACAGCCCGGCCTGTTTGATCACGCAGCTTTGCCCGTAGCCAATATCGACTTTATCCAGCGTTAACAGCGGATTGGGCATTTTTCCCGGCTTGGCAAAACTGAAATCGAACGGCGAATCGACATGCGCCTGCGCAATCAACTCCATGCGCTCCAATGCTTTAATCCGGCTCTGCGCTTGTCTCGCTTTAGTGGCTTGCGCCTTAAAGCGGTCGACAAAGCTTTGCATATGGGCGATTTCGCGTTGCTGCTTTAAATAAGATGATTGTTGTTGCGCGAGCTTTTCTGCGCGCATCCGTTCAAAAGCCGAATAATTGCCGGTATAAATTTCGGCCTTATTCTGCTCGATATGCACGATATGATCGGTAATGGTGTCCAGAAAATCCCGATCATGGGAAATCAGCAACAAGGTGCCGGGATACTTGCATAACCAATCCTGTAACCAGATCACCGCATCCAAATCCAAATGGTTGGTAGGCTCGTCAAGCAATAATACGTCCGAACGGCACATTAAGGCCTGAGCCAGATTAAGCCGCATCCGCCAGCCGCCGGAAAACGAATTGACCGCGTTGTTTTCCTGATCGGCGCTAAAACCCAAACCGTTCATTAATCGCGAGGCTCTGGCTTGCGCGGTATAGCCGCCGATGGTATCCAGGGCGGCATGCAATTCGGCCTGCTTCAAGCCGTCATCCGCCTGCTCGGCGGCAAGCAATTGATTCTGCAATTGTCTTAATTGCCGATCGCCGTCGATGACGTAATCAATCGCAGAGCGGACAACAGCCGGAGTTTCCTGGGCCACATGAGCGATTTCAAGCCCCGGCGGCATCGAAAAATCGCCCTCATCCAAATGCAGCTCGCCTCTGACCAAGGCAAAAAAACTGGACTTGCCCGCACCATTTGCGCCGGTAAAACCTGCTTTTTGGCCTTTGTGAATAGTGAAAGAAGAGTTGGCGAACAATATCCGCGCGCCACGGCGTAGGGTTATATTTCTAAAATTTAGCATTAAGGTTCAAGATCAAAAATTTATTTTAATTCGTAGTTTCGTCGGTTGGGCGTTAGCCGTAACCCAACGCATTCGCGCAAAAATGTCGGGTTACGCTGTCGCTAACCCGACCCACCCGACTACTACCTTTGCGCTTAGGATATGGCCGACAATAACTTTCCCGAAACATAAACTCATCGCTCCCACGCAGAGCGCTCGTCTTTATACACAAGTGTGTTCCAGAGTCGTCATACCGGCATGGATGCCGGTATCCAGCACCATGGACGGTAACTTGACGGCTCGATAGGTACTTGAGTAATACGACGCTTCACCTCCTTGTGCCTGGGTTCCGACATCCCTGCCGGAACGGTGTCTCGCAGAAACTTGTGTATAACAACGAACGCAGAGCGTGGGAACCCTAAGCGTAAGTTATTATTGATGAAGTCCTTAGTTCTTCAAGCTGGTTTTTGGCTTCTTTAAGTGCGATTGAATACATGCCGCCTCCACAGCGCTAAAGTTTGAGCGATCCGGCAAACGCCAGAAAGGATATGTTCAATATTGCCAAGCCGATTAACAAATAAATCGTTATCTGCATGCCCAATACTCTTTTCCTCAAATCCTTGGACGAAAGCCCCATAGCATGAAGTATGCGTCCAACCAGCAGCGTGACGCCAAGTATATGGATCAGTATTTTCGGCGCTCCGTTTAATTCCAACGTTAATAACAGCATCAGTGCTATCGGAATGTATTCCACTGCATTGGCATGGGTGCGGATTGCCAATTGCAACTCTTCATAGCCGCCGTCACCCACGCTGACCCGGTTTTTTCTACGAAGTTTAATGACCGCAAGAGAAAGCTTCGCTATTAACAAGGCCAAGAGTGCTGCATATATTGACGTAACCATGGTTTTTTAACCCCTAAGGAAGACTCGATAAATTTCAGCAGGATGAAAATCCATCACCTTGCCGGCCAATGACTTACGCCTAAGCAAAGCGCTCAATCATCTTTTCCGCCTGTTCGGAAAATTGCTCAAGATTGCCTTTTTTTACCGTTTCTACCGGAATAACCAATGCGGTATTCAAACTAATGTAAATATAAACATAGCGTTTGCCGTATTCCACCCTGACCAGCTCGCTCCAGGCCATTTTATGTTTGCCGCTGGGCGATTTTTCCAGCAGGTAAGTGGGATTGGCGGGATCGATGCTCAACGTGTAGGTGCCGAACATATTGATCTTCTCTTTAGGGGTGTAACTTTTAAGGATCTGCCTGCGCAAATCCAGCATCATAATTTTGGGCGACAACAACGCCCAAAGTATCGCAATAACGACGATATAGCCCGACGACTTCATATCGCCGTAATAGAAGTAATAAAACGAACCGATAAGCCCCATGATGCCCGGCACTATCCAGCGGTTTTTTCTTATATTATTTTGTATATCTTCATTTCTCATGAACTGGATTTCATTAAAATGGATTAAATCTTCTTCGCGGAATTCGTATTCAATTTCAAACATGTTTTTGATCTTTGTAAATAATTATAAAAAGTAGCTACATCGTTGTAGGTACATAAAAAACTCTAATGCATTTTTATTTTTGCATGAGCGCTACGTCTGAACAGATTGGAAAGCGTCAACATGGCCGTCCTGAAATAACCGTGAATAGCCACTTGGTGCATTTTATACAGGGACAGATATACCACTCTGGCGATAAAACCGCCGATGCTGACCGAACCCATCAAATTGCCCATCAGGTTGCCGACCGTAGTGTACTTGCCGAGCGCAACCAGCGATCCGTAATCCAGATAAGCGTATTTAACCAACTTGCCGCCCTGCAAGCGGTTGACTATCGACTTGCTTAACGTCGATGCCTGCTGATGCGCAGCCTGGGCGCGCGGCGGTACATTGCCGTCATGCCCCGGCCAGAGACAGGCCGCGCAATCGCCTATGGCAAAAATATCATCGTCACTGGTTTTTAACGTTTCATCGACCACCAATTGATTGATCCGGTTAACTTCCAGGCCGTCCAGGTCCTTCATCCAATCCGGCGCTTTAATGCCCGCCGACCAGACTTTAAGATCCGCCGGTATCACCTCGCCATCGTGGGTATGAACGCCTTCCTTGGTCACTTCGGTTACACGACGCCCAAGTTTAAGATCGATGCCCAGCTTGACCAGCTGCTGCTGTGTCGCGTTGGCTAATCTTACCGGCAAAGCGGGCAGCAATTGATTAGCCGCTTCGATAATAGTCAGTTTCACATCGCTGGATTCATCCAGGCCGTAAACCGCCAGCAGATCGGTCACCTCGTGCAATTGCGCCGACAACTCGACGCCGGTAGCTCCCGCGCCGATGATAACGATAGACAAGGTTTTGTCGGCGGCTTTACCGGCATGGCTTTTGATGTACGACTCAACCAGCTGCTTTTGAAACTTGAACGCCTGCGCGGTGGTGTCCAGGAACAGGCAGTGTTCCGCCACGCCTTTAATATTGAACGTGTTGCTGATACTGCCGACCGACATTACCAGCGTATCGTAACTGAACGTGCGCCTGGGGATTAATTCCTCGCCGCTGTCGCTCAGCGTCGGGCTGACATAAATCTCTTTTTTCTGCCTATTCAGGCCTTCCATCTTACCCAGCCGGTAGCGAAAATGATTGCGATGCGCCTGAGCCAGATATTCAATCTGCTCGGCTTCATCCAAGGTACCCGCCGCAACCTCATGCAACAACGGCTTCCAGATATGCGTCGGCGAAGCGTCCAGCAACATGACTTCCGCCACGCCTTTTTTGCCTAATTTTTTACCCAGACTGCTAGCAAGCTCAAGACCCGCCGCCCCTCCGCCAACAATCACTATCTTGTGTTTTTCATTATTCTTATCAGTCATTGTCATCCCCCCTCAAAAAACATTATTTTTCTGTACTATAGCATTATATCTAATCAGCTTGATGGTGACTGATTTTGCTAAGTATGGATTCAGCGGCTGAAGTTAATGGAGCCACGACAAAGGCAGCTTTAATATAGACCTTCCAGGTTTTTAAAACCTGGAAGGTCTGCCTATCGACATGTTTCCCGCCTAACGCCAGGTAAGAGAATGCCGGAATGTCGATCTACCGCAGACACTTGTGAATAACGATGATCGCAGAGCATGGGAACGATGAAACGCGAAAATATTCAACGAGATGCCGTGTTGCATATCGCCACCCAAAGGGTGAATGACTCAATCAACAGAACATATTGATTTCTTTCGTGCTTTTCGTGGACTAACTGCCGTTTTTAGGTTTAAGGTTCCAAGCCCGGAAGAAGTAAAACGTTTGCGTTTTAAGCGGAAAGGGAAATGCAAAATTCGCGAACGTCAAAGCGGGTTTCGCTAATCGGTTTATTATGCTGGAGCATAATCGCCTTATGACTGCCCTTGATCTGATGCAAAGTAATTTCACCAAACTTAGCATGGCTGCCTGAAAAGAACGTTTCTCCTTCCAAGTCTTTGCGCACCAGGTTGGTCATTTCTTCATAGATTTTGGAGAAATCATCTAAGCTTATTTCTGAGAACGTTAACTCTTTCATTGTTGTCCCTTTTGTTTTAAATGGAGTGGGGCTTTAAAGCAAATTTTCCGCTATTCTTTCATAAAAAAATATAAATTCAACAATAACTTAACAAAGATAAGTAATGTAACTTCTTAACAACTGTCGGCGCATTGTATTTCAACGCGTTACAACTCGCATGATCGTCCTCCGCTCGATTTCACCTAGGCTTCGCTTTAGCATGTTATTATCCTGAGCACGGTATTAAATTTACTTTGAGCTTATCCGCCATGCCAAAAATCACCCAACTTTCCCAATTGGACTTAAACCAATCCTATAGTTATGCCGATTATTTAACTTGGCAATTTAACGAGACGGTTGAATTAATCAAAGGCAAAATCATGTTGATGTCGCCTGCGCCGAATGTGAAGCATCAGCGCGCATCAATGAATCTTAGCCGTGTACTAGCCAACTTTTTCCTACGCCAAAAATGCCAGGTTTTTGCCGCCCCGTTTGATGTACGCTTATACGACCGTAAAAAATCCATCTTGGCTAATAAAGAGATCCATACCGTCGTACAGCCGGATTTATGCGTGATTTGCGATCCCGTCAAATTAGATGCCCAAGGCTGTAACGGCGCCCCCGACTGGATCATTGAAATTTTATCGAAAGGCAATTTAAAAAAAGAACTGCAACTTAAATATGCGTTGTATGCCGAAAGCGGCGTCAGCGAATATTGGCTGGTTTATCCGTATGAACAATCGGTACATCAATTTGCATTAAATGAAAGCGGGAGCTATGAACTCAGACACATGTACGCGAATGACGACATGGCGATACCGCATTTGTTCCCTGAGTTGTCTATTGATTTAAGCGAGGTGTTTGAATTATTCGATGATGAATGACCTTACGGGCGTTCATTAAAAACCACCTCAACCAGCGGCAACTCCCATTGCTCCACCTTGCACCGCGACCGGTAGCTTTCTTCACTGTCATCCCGGTAACGCCTGATCATCGCCAATACCGTGACCGACTCAATGGTATTGATTTTAGCCGACCAATACTGAGCGCCTTGTTTCGATAACGCGGCGACAACGCTATCCTTGTCTTTTAACACCACCTTGCCGTTGTGATTGTCCATACTCAGCTTGGAGCCGGTGTTCAAGCGGGCCAGGTGCCGATGTATCGGATGCGATTCATCAAAACGCCCGGCATAACTCAAATTGACATCCTTCATGCCTAAAATAGTGTATTGCCTGGTAAGAACGTCGGCTTGCGCCAGCGGATTAACGGTTCTTGCCAACAGATGATCGCCGGTAATTTCAGCCAAAAACGGATTGCGCTGATCCTGCCGCTGCATCAAACACAACGTTTCCTTGGCCCGTGTCATCGCGACATAAAACAAGCGCCGCTGTTCTTCGGTGGCAGGCGTCGCCCAACCGCCGTCCAGTATCGCCAAATGCGAAAATTCCATGCCCTTTACCGAATGCACGGTACTCAAAAAAACGCCCTGCCCCAGACAGCGTTCGCGGCGTTGCTCGGCAAAAACTTCATAAAGAAATTCCAGCGTTTGCTGTTTGGGCGCCGGGCCGTCGCCGGTTTCATCCAGCCAGTCCTGCAACATGGCTCTGAGCTGGTTCAGCCAGATATTGGCCGCTTCGTTGCCGTAGCTGTCGTCCAGATAGCGCAGCCAATCACTCGCCTTGCTCAACGGTTCCGGCGATTGCTTGATCGCATCCAGCAAATCGGCGTTTTCCCTGATGCGGGATAATGGCGGCTGTTTATCGGCGGGCAGCATGAAGCTGACAGGAATGCCATGCAACTCCAGCAAGGTCCGGACCGGATCGAGTAAGCGCCATGCGGTCGCCAGCACCGCGCATTGCGGCCAGTCCAACCGGCTGTCGAGTTGCCGCAAGCGTAGCAATTCGTCAACCACGGCAACCGCTTGGCTGTATTCATCGGCGGCAATCAGTTGCTGCACACGGCCTTTTCCGACCGGATCGAGTTTTTGCCAGCGGCCTCCTGCATCCAGGGTTTTCCTGCCTCGGTTGATGCGGATCGGCTGCTGCTGTTTCATCCGGTCCCGGTTATGTTGGATCAACTGATTGGACGCGGCGATGATCTGCGCACTGGAGCGGTAGTTTTCCACCAGATAATGCACCTTGGCTTGGTAATCGTCTTTAAACCGGCGGATAAACTCGACGTTAGCGCCGCGAAACTGGTAAATATTCTGGTCGTCGTCGCCCACCGCCAGAATGCCCAGCTTGCGGTCTTCATCCTGCGTGCGCCCGGCGATAGCTGAAATCAACTGGTATTGATCGGCGTCGATGTCCTGGTATTCATCGACCAGGATATGGCGGTAACCGGCCAGCAAGCGCTCCCGCGTTTCGTCCGCATCGACGCCCAGCAACGGCTTGTCACCGCGCAATAAGGCGGTCGCTTCGTTGATGATTTCGGCAAACTGCCGGTTGTCGTCGCGTTGACTGGTTATCGCGTGACCGGTCAGGCGCAAAGCCAAGCCGTGATAGGTCTGGATAGTCACGCCTTTGGCATCGTCGCCGACCAAATCCAGCAAGCGCCGCCGCAATTGGGTCACGGCGTTGCGGTTAAAACACAGCACCAGGATGCCTCTGGCCGGGACGCGCTTGACCCGCAATAAATAAGCGCAGCGATGCACCACCACGCGGGTTTTGCCGGAACCGGGCCCGGCCAGAATCAACAGGTTGTCGTTTTCGTCGCCGGCGACCAGCGCCATTTGCTCGGGATTTTGCAGGTCGCTGACGATGCGCTGGAACGATTGCTGGCTGGTGGCGCGTTCCAGGATGTCCTTGCGGTCGGCAAAATAGCGTTTCACAAATTCGGCCTTGTCGCTTGAGAAATAGGCGAGCACAAAGGCCAGCGCATGGCCTATTTTTTCCAGCCCGTATTTGGCGTATTCGTTGATCACATGCACCTGGAAAATGCGCTCGCTGTAATGCTGGGACAAGGGCTCAAAATCGCCTTTGTTGTATTTGCGGCCTTTGGCTTCGGGCAGCACTTCGATAGTCATCGCCGACCTGAACACCGCCAGGCCTTGTTGCAGGGTGATGATGTTTTGTTCGTGCAGGAAATTCAACGCCCGTTCGACGGCGGCCAGCGGGTCTTTGACTTCCGATGACGCGACCAAGTCCTGTTTTAACGCGGCCAGCAAATCCTCAACGGAAAACTCGACCAGCAATTCGCCGGATGGCTTGGCGTGGTCGGGGATGCGCTGGATGATGCCGTCCAGCACCACCTTGGCGACCGACAAGCGTATTTCCGCCGTGGCGGTCAGCGCCGCCCAATCCCGGTTAAGCTTGACCCTGTACTGATCCAGGCCTTGGTATTTGAGCGTCAGGCTGCCTTTTTTCCCGGCCAGCCCCTTGCCGTCTTTAGCCAGACTGACCAGCAACAGGCGCAAAATCTCGGGATTGCTGTCGCCGTGTCCGTTGTCCAACAGATTTTGGTTCAAATGCCGCAGCGACAAGGTTTGCCATTGCCCGTCCCCGGCGTCGGGCGCTTGTTCTTGCAACACGCCCAGCATGGCACGCTCCAACACGCAGACTTTTTCCAGTCTGGCGTAGGACGAGTCGCCGACTTTGTAGCGGACGAATGCGGTCATCAGCAGGCTTTTTTGAATCAGCCCGGCACTGGACATGTCGTATAAGGTTCTGATCACCCGCTGGCCCGCGGTTTCGTTTCTCTTGCCGAGTTTATTGTCGTCATCGTCAGCGCTAAACGCGCCCAGCAAAGCCAGTTCGTCAGCGCTGAAACCCTCGTCGCTTTCCGCGTTAAACAGCGTTTCCAATATCGCCAACCAGCGCTGTTGCTGGCGCTGCGACAAACCCAACTGTTCGACTTTACGTTTGGCCTCGTCCATATTTTTGACCTTGGGACGGCCTTGGAACACCTGGGTCTTGTTCTCGTTGCGTCGGATAAAGCCGCCGCGCTCCAGCCACGACACCGCCGTTTTGACTTTGGTGTCGGCGTTACGGTCTTCATTATCGAACGAAGCCTGCACGTCGTCGTCCATCAGCAATTCGCCTGTGGTCAGCACCACGTTGCCGAATTTGTCTTTTTTGCTTTTGCGCAGGCCTCTTAAAATCTGCTGAATGTCGCGCTGGCTGATTTGCGAGGAAGCCGATAATTTAAACTGGGTTTCGATGTCGTTTTCATCGAACAGCAACACGCATTCCGCGTCTTTTTGGTCGCGCCCGGCGCGGCCCGCTTCCTGGAGGTAATTTTCGATGGAACCGGGGATGTCCGCGTGGATCACCAGCCGCACGTCGTCCTTGTCGATGCCCATGCCGAACGCGTTGGTCGCAGTGATGATGCGGGTCGCGCCGGTGATGAAGTTTTCCTGGATGTGTTTTTTCTCGGCGGCGTCCTTACCCGCGTGGAAGGCTTCGACCTGCCAGCCTTGCTCCTGTAAATAATCGGCTATCGCTTCAGTTTGCTTTTGTTTTGCGCAATAAATGATCCCGCTGCCGCCGTCGGCTTCAGCAGCCAGGCGCTCTTTCAACAAGGCATTGATGCGCGGATATTTATCGGCGACGGTGACAGTCTGCACTTCAAAACTCAAATTATTCCGCTCCACGCCGCCTTCGAAAACAACCAAGTCCTGCGCCAGTTCGGCCTTGAAATAATCGATGATTTCATCCTTCACATCCTGTTTCGCGGTGGCGGTAAAACACTGCACCGGCGGCAATACGGCTTTTTGCCTGAGCGCGAACTCCTTGATAAAACGCGCGGCATACAGATAATCCGGCCTGAAATCATGCCCCCATTTGGACAAGCAATGCGCCTCGTCGAACACCCAGCAGCCGATCTCCCGGTATTCAATGGCTTTTTGGAAGCTCAGGTTGCGCAACTGCTCCGGCGACACATACAGCAGCGCAATATCGCCGTTTTGTATGCCCTGCAACACCTCGCCGCGCTCCGGCGCGGTCAGCATGCCATATAAAGCGGCGGCGTTCGGCGCACCGGTTTTGTTGCGCAGATTGTCCACCTGGTCTTTCATCAAGGCCTGCAACGGCGACACGATGACAGTCAGCGCGCCGCGCCGCTGGTAGCGCGCCAACGCCGGAAGCTGAAAACACAGCGACTTGCCGCCGCCGGTCGGCAATATCGCAAACAGCGGTTTGCCGCACATCGCGGCCTTGACGATCTGTTCCTGCAAACTGCCGCCGTCAGCCGCAGCCGGTTCCGGCCTGAATCCGGGAAAGCCGAAATAGCGTTCCAGCCAGATAACCGGGTCATGCATTTGCGCGCAATACGAGCAAGCCGGATCGTTGCAGGGAACGTCCCTTAGCCGGTTCAGCGTCGGCGCGACATCGTCAAAGCGCAAGCGCACCCACGGCGGCAACACCGAATTGCCGCCCGCCACCCGCAGCCATGCCAAGCAATAGGCTAAAGCCGTAATAGGAGCAAATTCGCTATGGATATGGTCATCCCGAAACGTGGACTTATCGTTCCCATGCTCCGCGTGGGAATGCAGTGTGAACCGCTCTGCGGTTCGGGACGCTTCAGCGTCCCTGGCTGGGTTACCACGCAGAGCATGGGAACCATAATCGGAAACTATTTTTGGCGAGATTCTAAAAAAGTTCCTCATTTGGTTGATAGCCGAAGTGCATGCCTTATCCAGCGTTAAGCGCTCGAATAAATTAAATGCCCCTGACGCATCGACGGCTTTCGCGCCCATTGCCGACAACGCCCCCTGCACCCCGGCAAACTGCAAATCACCTGAAAAAGCATAACGATAAAAATCCAGCAGCCCGCCATCGGCCTGTTGCTGCTGCAAAGCCTGCCATTGATCATGGAACAGCGACACAGCCAAGCGCGCATCCGCCAACGGATCATTCAAACTGTCGCGCACCAGCTTGTAGTCTTTAACCAGACGATGATAGGGATTTTCAGGAAACGCCAGCGGCGACAGCAATAAGGTATCGACCACCGGCTTGTTCAGGAATTTAAACTGCGACGAAATGCTCCGGCAAATCGGCAGGTCATGCTCAAGGATATTATGGCCTAACAGATAAGTTGCATCACCGGCAAAATCGTCAAACTCGGCCAGCGTTTTTTGAACGTTGAACGGGGCTTTGCGTTGGAAAGTTTTGTCGTTAAAGACCGCGCCTATCGCGAATATCTCGCCGTTTTCGTTGGTTTCTAAATCCAGGCTACAGCAGCCGGTTTGAAAGGTTTGCCAGTCCATTATGTGACTATTTTGCCGGTGGGTTGTTTGATGCGGTGCTCATCGTATCAGGCTTGGGGAGATGTTTGCTATTTATTGATATTTTCAATGCCACGGTTCTTACATAGCGAGGTCATCCCGGAGTGCAAGCTTCGCTTACCCTTCGTAAACTTGCAGGCAAAGCCTGCACTCCGTCCTTAAGTTTATTGTGTATTATAATCCACCATCGGTTAGCCTAACCCAGCGAGCTAAAATTACCCAGAGGATACGAAATGAACACAGCAGAAAAAGTTTATCAAGACGTAAAGGCTTTTCCGGAACCTTTAGCTCAAGAGGTTTTGCAATTTGTAGAGTTTTTAAAATTCAAACAACTCAACGCCGAAAAAACGCCTAACGAAACCACAATAAATGCGATGCAAGCAGCAGAGCGCGGCGAATATGAAGAAGTCAGCTTGGATGACTTGAAAAAGCAATGGAACAATTCGTGAGAACTATTGTTCAAACTTCGCAGTTTAAACAGGACTTAAAGAAAATAAAGCATTCAGGCCGCTACAAAATAGATGATTTGTTAGCCGTTGTTGAATCTTTAGCGAGTGATAAACCGCTTGCCGATAAACATAGAGTGCATGATTTAGCGGGTAATCGGCAAACTCATAAAGAATGCCCTATAAAACCAGACTGGCTGCTCATTTATCAGCTACCGGATGACAAATTGATTTTGGTCAGGACGGGTTCGCATAGTGAGTTATTTTAAGGGGCGACTCTATGCAGGACGGCATTTAACCCAGCAGCCGGTAGTAGGCAATCCCGAAATCCGTTTATATATTTGAAGCATGAGAATGTTGGGCATAAACAGCATGCTCAATAGGGCTGACGCTAACCTACTACCCTACTTTTGCAGTCCAGAAGGTGATATTGTGTCGGGTAGCCAGAGTGTCGGGATGATCTTTCCCAAGCATCCGCTCCTGATCTGGCAGCAGGGAATGGCATAGCGCCAGTGCCCTCGCCGCATCACCTGTAATCCCAGTCAATGAAGCAATATTGCTTCGTGTCTTCAGCGTGTTGGGATGTTCTTTTCCAAGTATCCGCTCTTGATCAGGCAGCAGGGTATTGCATAGCGCCAGCGCCCCTGCCGTATCACCTGTTTGCCCCGTCCAGTGAGCAATGTTGCTTCGAGTCATCAGCGTGTCGGGATGATCCTTTCCAACTACTCGCTCTCGATCCGACAGTAAGGCATGACATAGCATCAGTGCCCCCGCCGCGTCGCCAGTTTGGCCAATCCATGATGTGACATTGCCTCGGCACTTAAGCGTGTCAGGATGATCTTTCCCACGCACTCGTTCCTGATCGAGCAGCAGGGCATGGGATAGCTTCAGTGCCCCGGCTACGTCTCCTATTACTCCAGCCAATAAAGCGATATTGCCTCGAGTCACCAGCGTGTCGGCATGGTTTTTCCCAAGTATCCGTTCTTGATCAGGCAGCAGGTCATCGAATAACGTCAGTGCCCCTGCTGCGTCGCCTGCTTCCCAAGTCCATAAGGCGATACCACTTCGAGTCGCAAGTGTGTTGTGATGATCTTTCCCAAGCATACATTCAGAATCAGGCAGTAGGTCATGAAATAACGATAAAGCTTCTTGACACCGTCCGGCATTTCCAACAGAACTGGCATGCCAAGAACGCACTCTCAATGTGACCTCAGAATCCGGCCCAAAGTTGCGCTTACCTATCTGCAATACTCGACTAAATAAGCGCTCAGCGAGCCTGTAATACCCGTTTTTGTAATACCGTATCGCATGATTTTCAAGGGTGTTAATTTTTTCCAGATCGTTGCCAATTTCCATAAAATCATCAACCTCATCCCAAAGAGCATTGTAGGTTTGATAATTTCCTGACGAGCACTCTCCTTCAGCTTTGACCGCCAATACCTCCGCCAGAAATAACTGTGGCTCTTTATCGGACGTACTAAGCAGCGTCGCAATCCGCCCCAAGCATTCAGCCTGATCAAGGTGGCGTTCGCCGTAATCGACCACCAAGCTGAAATGATACGATGCCAAATCAAGACAACAGGCAGTTAACGGCTCACGTATAGATTCAAAACCGGAGCGCAAGCACTTGATGGCGCGTTCGTCATTGCCTACCTTGCGTTCCTTTGCAGCTTGCCGCAGCCAATAGTCAGGGAGCTGGGATTCCAGTACATTAATAGTGTCATCCCGTTTCTTCAATTGCTGTAGCAGGTTTTGAACCTGTTGAAAACGGTTCTCGCTGAGCTCTTGTAATTTATGCAGTTCTTCGCTTTTAAGACGCAATCGACGTGTTACGATTTCCGAATACGTATACAACACACCGCCTAGCGGAGCGCATATGGTGAACACTACGGATAATTGTTCAATAGATTTGAGCGCAGTAAATTGTCCCCATGAGTTTTGAAAATAAACTAAAAGCACTTCGAACATTAGAGTTTTCCTGTGATTTTTATTCTAAATGTAATATTCAGCGCTCAAGGCCGAATGACATATTTCGCCGAACAAAAAAAGGTTCCCACGAAAAAAATTTTTGGTCTTGCATTGTGGCTCGCGCTCCTTTTCGATATTCAACAGTACTGGGAATCTTTATACCCGAAATGGATTGCTCGTTGGAATGCTTTTGAATTGCCCGGTCTTCTGACATTAAATGGTACCGATACACTGCCCTTGGCTTACAACTCAAAGCAGCTTTTCAATACCGTCCCTCAACTGCGGCAGCCGATTTTCAATAACAACCCAAATTTGCAGCAAATCCAAACCCAAATAATTGTGAACTAAAATATTTCTAAATCCTGAAATTGCCTTCCAATTAATCTCAGGATGTTGCGCTTTTAATTCATCAGACAGCTTTTGTGTTGATTCTGACAATGTTTGCAGGTTACGAATAACCGCATCCTGCACCATTTACGAATTCATAAAAACAAACTGATCGTATTCTGTGTAATCATTAATTCGATCAATGCAATCAATGATATGCTCAAGATAAATACGGTCATCTTTCATAATGGCTGCGCTTCTTCCATCACTTGGGCATAAATACGGGGATGCAAAGCGTTTTTGGTCACTAAATCCACTTTTCGCTGCAACAGAGTTTGCAAATCGATTAGCAGCTCACCTAAATCAAACAAATCCCGTCCTTGTTCCAGCTCAACCAAAAAATCCACATCGCTGTTATCGCCTGCATCGTCTCTCGCCATTGAACCAAACAGGCAAATAGATTTAACGCCATGCTGTTTGGCTAAATTTAAAATAGCTGTTTTGTTAATCGTGATAAGTTTGTTCATAACGTTTCTCGCAGCCTGGACATTAATTGCGGATGCGACAAGGACTCAACCTCACCGCTTTCAATCTCCGCATCACGCCGTTTCGCTAACGCTGTCACTTCATCATCCGACAGTTCAGCAGACACAATATAGGGGGCATCAAGACTTTCCCATAGGGTTTGGGCAAGCATTGCCCGGTCACGCGGACTTAACCTTAAAGCTTCACTGACAATCCGATCAATACTCATAATAAACGCGGCGTTATATTTATTACCAAAGCAATCAGGCTACTTTATTCTCAAAATGCAGTTGCTGCTGCTCTGCCAGTTTTTTATGAATGTTGCCGGGACTTAATTCCAGACCGTTACGCCAACATAACGCACCCAATTCCAGAAAAAATTGCTTAAAGTACGTTTCATCATTTAAAGGCTTAACTAATTCCGTTTGCCGGTCAATCAGAGCTTGCAAATCATAATCTCCCCATGAATTATCGGTTCCCGCAATACGTTGTAATGGTTTTAATTCAATAGCAGTCAATAATTCTTGCTGATGTTCTTTCACCCATTCATGCACCAAATTTAATAGCTTTATTAGGCAGTGTTCCCTCTAAAAGCTCGCCGTTTTTAGTCTTGGCTGAACTTGGGAACTTTGTAGGCAAACCACCAGCCAACCGGCTTGCCGTTATCGTCAATTGCACTTAATGCCGTTTTCCTCTTCAATCAGACGAAATGACAGTATCGCCATCCCCCGCCAGCAGGCGCTGGGGAACTTGGCTGAACAAATAAGCGCCATTTTGCCAATCGAAAATCCACACGATGTCGAAGCGGTCGCCGGGCCATGTTTGCGGGGCGGTCGTGCTGTTGCCGAGAATCAGGTTGGCGATTTGGGGAATGTCCTGATGCTCCCAGGCAATCAGCACTATGCCGTCGCATCCCATGGCATCCTTGATCATGTCGGCTTCGTCCCCTTTCTTGTATTTGCCGTTGATCTTGATGCCGAGTTTTTCGGACAGCGGGGTGATCGTCTCCTGCGGGCGAAAGCTGTTGCTATGCTTGCCGACGCCTGATGCGTAAAGATGCTGGGGAATGGCGATGCCGGGCGCCTGCAACTTGCCGTCGGCCGGATCGAAGAATGCCGCCAGCGCCCCTGCCCTTTGCCAGCCTTGCGGAATCAGGGATTCCGGGTCTTGGTTACCGTTGATGTCCACTCCGTAAGGCGCGCCGGAATCAGCCGGTTTTTCGGCGTGGCGTACGATCATTATTTTTTTCGCTTTCATGTCAGTCTCCTTGTTCTTGATCGGTTAGTTGGCCGGCCGCATAATCACGGCCGACGCGGGGCAACGGTCTCTAACGCCCGAGCTGCATGTCTTGGGATGCATGGCTTTGTCGAAACAGAGACGAACTTCTTGCAGGTATTCGCCTTTGCAGGCAACGGCCATCTGCACATTTGGATTCGAATCCTTGAACTGTTTGCGAATTTGGGCAGCCGACGTATTGACCTGACGGCCGGGATTGGCGAAAGCGGCCGGGATTTTGATAGCCTGGAAAGCGCTCTTGATCAGGCCGAAATAATTGCCGACCTTTTCGCCGCTGCATGTGCCGTGTTTTTCCCATTCGTGCTGGATCAGCTTTTCGCTGGGCATGATCGGAAGCATTTCCTGCACGACCGTTTCGGGAACGGCGGGAGTCGTGGAGCAGGAATCGGGGTAACCTTTAGTATATTGCGGCCATAATCCATGCACGACGAAGCCGTATTGCTTTGCCCCTCCGCACTGGAGCTTGTCGCTCGGCGCTTCGGCGCAATGCTCCGGCGACCAGGACAGGGTCAGCAGGTAATAGTCGAATTGCCCTGGCCGTCCGTCCGCATAAGCCGGAAGACTCAAGCTCAGCATCAATGCCAAGGCCGCTTTGCCGATTATTTTTGTATACGACATTATTTTTCCCTTTTGTTTAAATGTTGGTTTTTGCGTTGACTCAGGCTTTCTCGTTAAGTAGTTGGGCAAACGTTTTCCGGCATGTACCGTTTATTTTCCGTCGGCTCCCGGTTTGTTGCCGGTACCGCGCAAACGAACCAGCGTTTGCAAAAGATCGAACCAAAACGGCGCTCCGAAAAGAGTTGCCGATGCGGTCACCAGCCAACCCGCGAATTGGCTGGGGCTGAGCGCCGGCGTGTCGACTGTCCAGCCGATAGGCAGGGACATGAATTGTTTCCATGAAATATCTGCCGGAGGGGTTGAGGCGCTTATCCCGGCTGCAATTGCCGGGTGTTGCCAAAGTGTCGTAAAGAGGTGAAAGCTATCAACGTTGAAAAGGCCTGCAATGACTAAAGCGATGATGAAACAATACAGCTGCGAGCGACGCTTGTAATTGCCCGATAACCGGTCCATGCCGGCATCAAACCATGCAGCCACGTCAGCATGGACATTTTCAATCTGTCCCGAAGCTCGCCCATATATCCCTTGCAGCAGTTGTTTTAACTGGGGATCCTGCATTGCGTCGATGTCCTTGCCCAGTTGGGCGAAATCGCCGGGCATGGTCTGTATGTTGTCTATCAGGGCGATAGCAAAATGCGTTGGATCGATATACGAGGGCTTGTTGGTAATCTCTTGCGCGCTGTTAGCATTCCCCTGGTCTTGGTGCCCCACTAAGGCATGGTTGTATAAGTTGAGCGCAAGCCCTGCAAACTTTGGATCGTTAAGCAGGGCTTTGACCCCCTCCAACAGAGAGCTGGAGCGTAGTTTAAGGACTGACGCAATGGCTTCGTTAATTGAACTGACAATAAGCGCTACGGAGGCGTAGCAGAAGACGAGACCGATTGCGACTTCCAGGGTGGTACTGTTAAACATGGTTTTTCTCCCTTTTAATTTATTTCCCGGAACTTGGCCCGAGTTATAGGTTCATGGATTCGATTGTTTCTTTTTTTATCCGGCAGGATTTCCCCTGCTTTGCTCCGCCAGTCATTTATTACAAGCGTTATTACGACAATGCCTTTTCACCGATTTTAGCTGCCGCTAGCGATTTGACCGCGCGCAATTGTGGCGTAAAACATTGCAGGCGTATGTAAGCTAAAGCTGAAAATGGACCGACAAGCGTCATTTATGTCTTACAACGGCCAATAAAACGCTTGCGCGGAGAAAATTTTGTCAGCCGTAATCCCGTTCGCCAAACAACGCGGTGCCGATTCTGACGATAGTGGAGCCTTCGGCAATCGCGGCTTTTAAATCTCCGGTCATGCCGAAAGAAAAGGTGTCCAACTCAGGACGGTCTAGTTTTGCGACGGCTTGGTAAAGCGCTCTATAAGGCTGGCGCTGCAAATCAAAATCCTGTTGCGGTGCGGGAATGGCCATGACGCCGCGCAATTTCAGGTTGGGCAGCTTGGCGATCTGTTCGCACAGCTCCGGCAATTCGGCCAAGGTAATGCCGGACTTGCTCGGTTCGTCGCTGATATTGACTTGCAGGCAAATATTTAACGGCGGCAAATGGGCCGGGCGCTGTTCGCTCAGGCGTTTAGCTATTTTTAAACTGTCCACGCTGTGTACCCAATCGAAATGCGTCGCCAACGGCTTGGTTTTATTCGATTGGATGGGACCGATAAAGTGCCAGGTAATAGCGTAGGCGCCCAATTCCTGCTGTTTTCTCAAGGCTTCCTGTAGATAATTTTCACCGAAATGACGTTGCCCGGATTGATAAGCGGCGGCAATATCTTCGCTCGGCTTGGTTTTGCTGACCGCTAATAACAGCACCGAACCCGGCCGGCGGTTGCAGGCATGTTCCGCAGCGCCGATTTGCTCGCGTATTTGTTTGAGTCTTTCAGTTATGCTTGTCATCGCTTGTCCGTTGTCAGTGAGTTGACGGTTATTAGACAACACACATTTAAAAAATGAAAATATGATCTATGGTATAAGGTCAATTTTACTTTTGTCTTCATGAGGATGTTATGGATATTGCCGAATTACTGGCTTTTTCAGCTAAAAACAAAGCGTCGGATTTACATTTGTCGGCCGGGCTGCCGCCTATGATCAGGGTTGACGGCGATATTCGACGGATTAATATTCCCGCCTTGGATCATAAGGAAGTGCATGCGCTGATTTATGACATCATGAATGACAAGCAACGCAAAGATTATGAGGAATTTTTGGAAACCGATTTTTCGTTTGAATTGCCCGGCGTCGCCCGGTTTCGTGTTAACGCGTTTAATCAGGAGCGTGGCGCCGCCGCGGTATTCAGGACGATTCCCTCGGTAATATTGAGCCTTGAAGAGTTAAAGGCCCCCAAGTTTTTTGAAGAATTATGCCAGAAGCCGCGCGGCATGGTTCTGGTGACCGGCCCTACCGGTTCCGGCAAGTCAACTACGCTGGCCGCGATGATCAACCATATTAATACCAATGATTACGCGCACATCCTCACCGTGGAAGATCCTATCGAGTTTGTTCATGAGAGCCAAAAGTCATTGATTAACCAGCGCGAAATCAAACGCGATACCCACGGTTTTAACGAAGCGTTGCGCTCGGCGCTACGGGAAGATCCCGATGTCATCCTAGTCGGCGAAATGCGCGACCTGGAAACCATACGACTGGCGATGACTGCCGCTGAAACAGGCCACCTTGTATTCGGCACCTTGCATACGACCTCCGCGGCTAAAACCATCGACCGTATTATCGACGTATTTCCTGCCGCCGAAAAAGACATGATCCGGGCCATGCTTTCCGAATCGTTGCAGGCGGTTATTTCGCAAACCTTGCTGAAGAAAGTCGGCGGCGGCCGTGTTGCCGCGCATGAAATCATGGTCGGTACCGCCGCTATCAGGAACCTGATTCGTGAAGCCAAAGTAGCGCAAATGTATTCGGCGATTCAAACCGGACGCAAGGACGGCATGCAGACGCTGGATCAGAATATGAAAGAGCTGGTTGAAAAAGGGCTGATTACCTCAAAATCAGCTATGGAAAAAGCGGTCAACAAGGATATGTTCCGTTAGCGATATTCATCCTGAAAACCGCAGTGGAGCAGCTTCCACACCATCCAACTGCGGTTTATGGAATGATACGGACTCCAAGATTAATAACTGGTAAAATCACCCTATTTGACCCCCAGCGAGAACTTATGACCGCACCAGAAGCGCTATACCAATCAACACTGTCGTCTTTAAAGCTCCGCGCTCGCGGCAAAGTGCGCGATATTTACGACATTGACGATAAGCACATGCTGATTGTAACCACCGACCGGCTGTCTGCATTCGACGTGATTCTACCCGATCCGATTCCCGGCAAGGGCCGTGTTTTGACCAGCGTGTCCAACTTCTGGTTTGAAAAAATGCAGCACGTGATGCCCAATCACCTGTCCGACATTCCGCTGGAACAGGTGGTTCCCGATGCCGCCGAACGCGCGCAGATTGAGGGCCGCGCTATCGTCGTCAAGTTATTGAAACCGCTGCCGGTTGAAGCCATCGTGCGCGGTTATTTGATCGGCTCCGGCTGGAAAGATTACCAAAAATCCGGCGCGGTCTGCGGCATTAAATTGCCCGAAGGCTTGCAGCAGGCGCAGCAATTGCCCGAACCTATTTATACGCCGTCCACCAAAGCCGAAATGGGCGACCATGATGAAAACGTGTCTTTTGATCGTACCGTTGAATTGATGGGGCGGGATTTGGCCGAAAAAGTGCGCGACGCCAGCCTGAAGCTGTACAAGGAAGCCGCCGCCTACGCCAAAGAACGGGGCATTATTATTGCCGATACCAAATTCGAATTCGGCGTCGACGATAACGGCGTTTTATATTTGATCGATGAGGCGTTAACTCCCGATTCCTCACGGTTCTGGCCGGTCGACCAATATCAGGTCGGCATCAGTCCGCCGAGTTTCGACAAACAATATGTTCGAGATTACCTGGAAACGCTGGACTGGGATAAAACCGCGCCGGGGCCGCATTTGCCTGCTGAAGTGGCTGAATATTGCGCGGAAAAATACCGCGAGGCGGAAATTAGGTTAACGCAAGGTTGATTTAATCTACGAAAAACACAAAAAGCACGAAAATATTCAAAGTTGCAAGATGCAGGCCGGAATAAACACGCCCAACAACAGGGGCGTGTTTGCCGGAAACACCGATTGAGCGCGCAATGTTAAGCTCTGGACAACCAAATGGCGGGATCTCTGCTACCATGGAATACAGCCAAGACAACGATGCGATGTTTCTCCGCGCGAAAATAAATACTGTATGGAAAACGATTGGCGACAACGCGCCGAATGTCTTCGCGAACAACGGAAAACTGAAAAGGATTTTTTGATGCCAGCGATATACAACGATCAATTTCGGCAATGAACTCAAGGCCAAGGCCAAGTCGTTTGCCTTCATACCATGCACTCGCTTCAATAAATTCCGCACTTGCTGTGCGATAAAACGTAATGGGTAGGCTCATTGCCTGATTTTGGCAACAGCAGCAGCTTTTACCTCATCCCATGAAATAACATCATTTGGGTTTGCCAGATAGTCGGCGAGGCGGCAGTCGAGTTCCGTTGCCTGCGCTTCTGTCAGTGCTGGCGCCGCGCCGCGGCTGACGATGCCATCCCATATAGCCTCGACCAATTCGATCTGCTCGTCAATATCGAGTACACTTGCTTGTTGTAAGAGTTGCGTGTTCATAGTCGAGTCCTAATCAGATTTCATGTGGCAATTCTAACGCGTCTTACAGCTTTGCGCTTAACTCAAAAAGAGGCCGACGCGATTGATGCGCTTCGTACCTCAACGCATCATGCGATCCTCTAAGCCCAATTATTAATGTCAATACAGGGCCTGCCCCTCCAGGACTCACAAAGCTTGTAAGTCGTAGGCCGGAATAAGGCCATCCAAGCGCGTAGCGTGAGGTGGCGTTTCCGGCGAATCTGCGTGGTGTTTGCCGGAAACGCCCGTTCTCGCTGTCGCTCGAACCGGCTTATTACGGCCTACTGGGCTGTTAAATTTTAATCCGCCAAATCTGCCGCATTAACTACCTATTTTTGCCGGAAACGCCTGTTCTCGTTGTCGCTCGAACTGGTTTATTACGGCCTACTGGGCTAATTTCCAACAACCAAAATGTTTTTTTACCTGAGTACGGGAAAAAACCACAGCGGATTTTTATTGGCTCGAAACTATTTTTGAATTTGACTGCCAAGAAATATCAATTGTCCGGTGCTGGCGCACACAGTCCCGAAGATATAAATTGATCAGGCTTTGATAAGGAACACCAGTACTTTCAGCCATTTCTTTGAAATAGCCGACCACATCCTCGCCCAACCGGATAGTAACCGATTTCTTAAGTTTGGAAGCATAGGGGTTTTTTCGCGATTTCATTTGGGAAAGATCGTATTCTGCTTTCATGGCACGTTACCTTTGTAATGGCTACATTCGCGTTTAGTTGCTTTGCGGGCCGATATTATCCTGATTGTATTGCCTGATTCGCGCTCGCAGTGGCAGACAAGAAGCATTCTGGATTCACAACTAAAGCCAAGCATCAAGAAGCGGTGTTCTACTTCCGAATGCCCGTCATCATAAAATTGCACTGCAAATTCGTCATAGAAAACAGACTTGGCTTCTTCGAAAGAAACGCCATGTTTTTTCTGATTGTCGGCAGCCTTTGTTGCATCCCATTCAAACTTAATCATGGTTACATTGTATGTACAAAGACTGGTATGTCAAGCAATGGCTAACGTAAAGCTAACCGGGCGCGGCACGGAAAGCTGAAAAACAAAACCGCATTATAACCGCGCTCCGGTTGAGCGCCATGTGTACGCCCGACATGGGCATTAACTAATGAGGTGAAAGTCCTCTGTAGGAGAATCACCGTCGAAAACCCTGTTGTTATTAGACGATAACTACTAGCGAATGGCAAGGGCTGATCCGTGAGGAGAGGTCCGGAGGAAGCCGGACGCAAAACTGCGAGCTGATGAACAAAAACATCATACGAGGCATAGGCTGGAGGCGAGTTGGCACATGACGACGAAGCCAGGTGATTTAACGGCCACTGTAAATGATGCAGTTGTGCAGGGAAAGTTAATGTGCTTATTCGGGGAGATCTGCTTAACGAGCGATCGGAAGAATACCAGACCGGACGACTGGTTGAACAAAAGTCCAGGCATGCAGGTGTCATCGTCCTGTATGAGCGAATGCGATGAAACCGATAGCGCGGCATGGGGTAACCTGTATCGTGATTAAGCAGAAGTCAGCAGACGGCATAGTAGCCAAATGCCCATCGTAATGGATGGGACACGGTGAAGGCCTGAACATTTGAAACAAAGGAGGAGCCTTGCCACACCTGAATACACGAATGCCGACCGGTAATGACGGAACTCAGCGTAGTGACTCGAAGCCAGCCTTTAGCAACCATCTTTTCGAACACGTGTTGCGGCAAGATAATTTACAGGCCGCATGGAAACAAGTTCGAGCCAATAAGGGGGCGGCTGGCGTTGATGGGATGACCATTGATGAGTTCCCCGCTTGGGCAAAATCCGGCGAATGGAAGCGGGTGGTTATCGAACTGGAAACAGGACAATACCGACCGTCACCCGTCAGACGTGTTGAAATAGATAAACCGGATGGCGGTATTCGCCAGTTGGGTATTCCCACCGTCATAGACCGCGTAATCCAGCAAGCCATTGCCCAGGTTCTCACTCCCGTGTTCGACCCCGGATTTTCAAGCTATAGTTTTGGTTTCCGTCCGGGGCGTAATGGGCAACAAGCGGTTAAACAGGTACAAGGTATTATCAAGCAAGGACGACATATTGCCGTGGATGTTGATCTGTCGAAGTTCTTTGACCGGGTTAATCATGATTTACTGATGACGCACTTTGGCTATAAAGTGAAGGACAAGCGTTTACTCAGATTGATTAAGCTTTATCTTCGAGCAGGGGTTATCGATAACCAGCTCTATAGTGAAAGCCGAGAAGGCGTTCCACAGGGTGGCCCCCTATCGCCACTACTGGCGAACATCATGCTCGATCCGTTGGATAAAGAACTGGAGAAGCGCGGCCATAAATTTGCACGGTATGCGGATGACTTTACGATATTGGTAAAGAGTCAGCGTGCGGGCGAACGAGTGCTGCATAGTATCAGTCGATACCTGGAAAACCGTTTGAAACTGGTCGTCAACACGACCAAAAGTCGCGTCGTTAAAACCAATGAAAGCAAATTTCTCGGATTTACGTTTCGAGGAGGTCGCATTCAATGGCACCCGAAAACAGTTCAGAAATTCAAGCAACAAATTCGACGCTTAACGAACCGCAACTGGGGAGTATCGATGAAATATCAACTCTTCAAAACCAGTCAGTTTATACGAGGCTGGATTAATTACTTTGGTATCGCCAACTGCTATCAACTTTGTGTCGATCTGGATCACTGGATACGGCGCAGGGTTAGAATGGCTTATTGGCGTCAGTGGCGAAAGCCACGCACCAAAGTAAGAAATCTGATGAAACTCGGTGTACGAGTTCAATCAGCAGTTGCGTGTGGCATCACCAGCAAAGGCCCATGGCGTAGCTCAAAAACTCCGGGGATACAACAAGCATTATCCAATGCCTATCTCAAGTCTCAGGGGTTATATGCGCTACGCGATGGATGGATCAAGCTTCACCATTCCAAGTGAAACGCCCTGTGCGGACCCGCATGCAGGGTGTTGTGGGGGCTGAGGGTTAGAGACCCTCGGCTACCCGATTAGGCCAAATGCATGATTGCAAGACCTGACCCCAGGCTTTCGTGTGGCATCACCAGCAAAGGCCCATGGCGTAGCTCAAAAACTCCGGGGATACAACAAGCATTATCCAATGCCTATCTCAAGTCTCAGGGGTTATATGCGCTACGCGATGGATGGATCAAGCTTCACCATTCCAAGTGAAACGCCCTGTGCGGACCCGCATGCAGGGTGTTGTGGGGGCTGAGGGTTAGAGACCCTCGGCTACCCGATTAGGCATTGACCTGATTACCTAATAAATTATTGAGCGTGAGAGACAGTTCACTCTCAAGGGCTTTAGCTCCCGGCATTGTGTTTTCATATTCGATTCTTCGAATGTGTGATAAATCAAAGGGAAATCTTAGTTCCTGATTTGTTTTTTGATAAAGCAAAATAGTTTCTTTCCCGATGGTATGAGCGATGCCAAGTTCATACATTACATTCGGATTGAGATTGCTCATGTCTGCGATAATAATTCGCGCCTCACAAATTGATTTCCATATGTCTTGAATTATTGCTCTGTTTGATTTGATGTCGTCAGCTCGTTTGCAAACGAGACCAAATTCTTGCTTCTCCACAGTGGGCTTTACAACCGTTTGATAGATTTCTGTAAGCTCTGCTGTGAAAGGCATCAGAACGAAGGCTAAGCGACCATCTACTTTATATTGAGCTGGGCCAAAAATTGGGTTGATTTGAATAGTATTCATTTCTGCGTTTACTCTCTGCAACTCGGATTCAACATGACTTTTCGCTATAGCATCAAGCGCCGCTTGTCTTTCTTCCTTACCCAAGTCAATCAATGATGCAGGAAAGGCGATAACAAATGGGGTGTCGAATCCAAACTCCCATTTGGCAGCTGTATATATTTCTTCGGCAGGAAATCGCTCTTGGCGGTAATCAAGCGAATTTGTGGATGGCATGCCAGCCTGCTTTTGCGCTGCAACCCAGAGAGTATCCGCATCTAGAATAATTACGACGCTGCATGGTAGCATGCTCCGTACTACCGCACTCCTGATCTTCTTTATTCTGACTTCCGCCTGTGTGGATTCTAGAAACTCATCCAATAGGGTGTTTATTTTTTGTGATAACTCACTCGGTAAATTGCCTCCCACCATCCTAGCGCCGCCTGTATGGAACACATAACCTCCTATGATGCATAACGTTAAGTAGACACCTTTTTAGGTGTATATTAAATTTCAATCGCAGGTGTATAACGCAACTCCTGAGAACCGTTAGGCAAGATACTATATATGTTGAAGCATTGATAGCAACCTTTTTACGCAAATAAAAATACACCTCCGAAACTTTCTTATTCCGGGATTAACCAACAACCCGACCAATCAACTCCCCCAACTTAACCGTCTTCCCCGCGTTAAACTCAACATCCCACTCCGCCTTATCCTTGCCGAATAAAACAATAATCGTAGAGCCCATATTAAACCGTCCCATTTCTTCGCCGATGTTCAACGTAGGCGCATCATCGCCATACTGCCAATCTTGCACTGAACTGACGCTTGGCGGAGTGACGACGCCATGCCAAACAGTCTCCACACTGGACACGAAGATTGCGCCGACCAGTACCAAAGCCATCGGGCCAACTTCCGTATCAAATATGGCGGCGACGCGCTCGTTTCTGGCGAATAATTCTGGAACCGAATTAACGGTTGCCGGGTTCACGCTGAACAAACGGCCGGGAATATGCACCATTTCCTTTAAGGTGCCGGTCAACGGCATGTGCAGGCGGTGATAGTCTTTAGGCGACAAATAAATGGTGGTGAATACGCCGTTATTAAACGGCTCGGCGCGGGCTGCATCGCCGCCCAGCAAGTCGGTTGCGGTAAAGCTTTTGCCTTTGGCTTGGAAGATTTTGCCGCCTGAAATATCTCCGGCTTGGCTGACTGCGCCATCGCATGGGCAGACGATTGCGTTTCGTTCGCTGCTGAAGGCTCTAACATCGGGTTTTAGTTCACGGGTGAAAAAGTGGTTAAAGCTCTTGTAGGCATTGATATCCGGCTCCAGCGCTTCATCCATGTTGACGCCGTAATGCCTGATGATCTGCTTGATAAACAGGTTTTTCCAGGCCTTGTTTTCGCAGTGGGTCAGTTTGCTCATCATGGCGGACAGCGCGTGATGCGGCAAAACGTATTGGGGCAGGGTGGTCAGGGCTTCTTTAAAGTTCATGGTCGGTAATTGTCGGGTGTTTTGCCGCTTAAGAAATACGCGAAGGCAATGATTTCCGCGACGGCAACATAGAGTTCATTGGGGATTTCATCGCCTAATGGAATCTGGGCCAGAATTCTTGCCAGTTCCGGTTCGGTTTGTAGCGGAATTCCGTGATGTTCGGCGATTGCCAAGATTTGTTCCGCAGTAAGGCCCGAGCCTTTGGCGGTCACCTTGGGCGCATTTTTGCCGTCGTATTTTAATGCGACGGCAATGTCCGAGGTGTAGTAGGTCTTAGCCATGATGATCTAGGTGATTACCGCAAAAAGAACAGTATCCACGAAAATCACGAAAGGCACGAAAAATACAATATGTTCGTGTTTTTTGTGTTTTTCGTGGACGATGCTTTTTGGCGGATTCATTATTAAATCACTTAAGGCAGCGTAACCAATTCCGGCGCTTGCCAATCGGGATTTTTATGTTCGACGACGACGGTGGTGTAGATGCCGCCGCGCACGTTAAACTCGGCGCGGATGCGCATGAAATTGGGCGCTATGGCTTTTACCAGGTCGTCGAGGATTTCATTGGTGACCGCTTCATGGAATGCGCCTTGATCGCGGAATGCCCACATATACAGCTTAAGCGCCTTGAGTTCCACGCACAGCGCTGCCGGTATGTATTCGATCTGGATGGTGGCAAAATCCGGTTGGCCTGTTTTAGGGCACAGACAGGTGAACTCAGGCACGTCGATGCGGATTGTATAATCGCGGCCTTGTTTTGGGTTGTCGAAAGTTTCCAGATCTTTGCTTGGTCGTGTTGTCATTATCAGCTTATAAATAGGGAGGGTATGTAAAAAAAGTCGAAACTCGGTAATAATACCCGATTATTTTAATTCAACTGTTGGGATATTCATACCAGTACTATGAAACTGGAAAAAATCAAGCTTTCGGGTTTCAAATCCTTTGTTGATCAAACGGTCATTCCAATCAGCGGTAACTTAACCGCCATCGTCGGGCCTAACGGCTGCGGAAAATCCAATATTATCGATGCAGTGCGCTGGGTGATGGGCGAAAGTTCCGCCAAGCATTTGCGCGGCGGCAGCATGGCCGATGTGATTTTTAACGGCTCGTCGGGACGCAAACCGGTCAGCACGGCTTCGGTCGAGCTGGTTTTTAATAACGCCGACAGCAAGCTGGGCGGCGAATATTCCCAATACGATACCATCGCGATCAAGCGCCAAGTCAGTCGCGACGGTACTTCCGTGTTCATGCTGAACGGTTCGCGCTGTCGACGTAAGGACATTACCGACATCTTTTTGGGTACCGGTCTGGGATCGAGAAGTTATGCGATCATCGAGCAGGGTACTATTTCCCGCATGGTCGAAGCCAAGCCGGATGAATTAAGGGTTCATATCGAAGAAGCGGCGGGCGTGTCCAAATACAAGGAACGCCGCAGTGAAACCGAAACCCGGATGAAGCACACCCGCGAGAATCTGGAGCGGCTTGATGATCTGCGCGACGAAGTTGAAAAGCAAATCAAGCATCTGCAAAAGCAGGCCGAAAAAGCCGAAAAATATACCGAGCTGAAAAAGCAGGAACGCCAATTCAAGCTGGAACTGCTGGCGATGCGTTGGAATACCTATCATCAGGCCGCGAAACAGCTGGATGAAAAATTGCAGGCAGTGGCTCACGAGCATAACCGTTTGTTTGTAGAGCTGCGCAACATCGATAACAGCATCGAAGCCAAGCGCGCCGAGCATAAGACCCAGCAACAGCAGACCAACAACTCTCAGAGTGATTATTACCAGATTGTCGCCGAAGTCAGCGGTCTTGAGCAGACCATCAAACACAGCGAAAGCAGCCGCGAACAAACCGAGATTGAAATTAACCGTTTGCGCCAGCAGGCCGACCAGTCGTTAAAAGAACTCGAAGCCGATGTGCAGCAGCTGGAAGAGATTAAAGAAGCTTTGCTTGAAGCGGAAGAAGCGTTGATTGTCGCCGAGGAGCGGCAGGAAGACGTTTTATACAATCAGCAGGAAGTGCAGCAGCAAAAAACAGCTTGGCAGGAGCAATGGGAAGCCTACCGGACGACCAGCTCAAGCTACAAAGAACAGGCCGAGGTGCAGCGGGTAAAAACCGTGCAGTTGGAAAACCAGAATCGCCAGTTGCAGATTCGTCTGGATAAGTTGCACGGCGAGCGTAGCGAGCTGGAGGCCGACGACTTGCAAAGCGAGATTGAATTGCTGGATACGAGCATCGAAATTATTGAAACGCAACGCGCCGATCTTCATCAACAGCTTGAAGACCTGCATCAGCAGATACGCGAGCAGCGGCAACAGATCAAGCAGTATCATGACGGATTGCATACGCGCCGCTCGGAAATGCAAAGCGTCAAAGGCAAAATCACCTCGCTGGAATTATTGCAGCAGCATGCGATGGGGAAGGATAACAAACACCTGAGCGCATGGCTTGCGTCCGTGGATTTGGCCGAAAACCGGCGACTTGCCGAGTTCCTTGATGTGCAACCAGGCTGGGATAAGGCGGTTGAAACGGTGTTGGGCAGTTATCTTGAGGCGATTTGCATAGAAAGCGCCGACCAGGTTATTCCGGGCTTGCAGCGTTTGACCGACGAGTCGTTGATGCTGGTTGAAACCGGCGCTAAAACGTCGGGTTACGCTGAAGCTAACCCGACCTACATAAGCTTGCTGGATAAGGTAAAAGCGCCGTGGGATTTAAGCAATTTGTTGGCTGGGGTTTACTGCGTCGATGATGCCGAAACGGCGAGAACTTTATCCGTCCAGTTAAAGTCGCATGAATCGGTAATCACCCCAGACGGCACCTGGTTCGGTTCCGGCTGGATAAAAATAATCCGCGCCAAAGACAGTAAAACCGGCGTGTTGCAACGCGAAAAAGACTTGCGCCTGTTAAAGCAGCGTCAGGAAGAGCTGCATATCGAAATCGAAGCGTTTGAAGACCAACTGGAAACTGCCGAAACCGGCTTGAAAGATGCGGAAGCCGCGCGCGAATCGATTCAGCAACAGGACAATAGCTTGGGCAGCGAGCTGTCGGTAAAAAGCGCCGAATTCAGCGCGCATTCGGCCCGGCTGGAACATCAGCAACGCCGCCTGGAGCAGGTCTGTAACGATATTGATGAGTTAAGCCGCGAGACCGCCGATAATGCCGAGACTATCGCCGAATACCAGCTGTTGTTGGAACAGGCCGAGCAGAGCATGGAACAACAGGAGCAAAACAAGCACAGTCTGGAGACGTTAAACCAGCAGCTGCAATCCGAGCAACAGCGCGTCGACCAATCCGCCAATGAAGCCAGGCAGCAGGTTTACAGCATCAAGGCGCAAATCGAATCGCTGCGATCTTCCGAAACCTTAACCGGCAAACAGCTCGATAGGTTACGGCTGCAACATCAACAATCGGTCGAACGCATTGCCGATCTGGAGCTTAATCTGCACCAAACGCTGACCCCGATGGATGAGGAAAAAAAGCAGCTGGAGCAGAGGGTTGTGGACAAGGAACTGCTGGAGACGCGTTTGAAGAAACAACGCCTGCTTCAGGAAGACCTCGAAGCGGAAATAACTGAGCTGTCCGAGGAACATGTCCGGGTGCAGCGGGCCTTGGAAAAGCAAAAAGAAGCGCTGGATACGATTCGTTTTGAATTGCAGGAAAGCAAAGTGCGCCGGCAAACCGTCAACGAGCAGCTCAAAGAAATCGATGCCGATGTCGAGCAGGTATTGCAAAGCTTGCCGGAACAGGCCGAAGAAAACAGCTGGAAAAGAACGGTCGACGACTTATTGGCTCAAATCGAAAGATTAGGTACCATTAATCTGACCGCCATTGAGGAATACAAGGCGCAGTCCGAGCGGATGAACTTTCTTAACGAGCAACATGCCGATTTAATAGAGGCGTTGCAGACGCTGGATCAGGCGATCAGCAAGATCGATAAAGAAAGTCGGCTGCGCTTTAAAGAAACATTCGATAAAATAAACACCGGGTTGCAGGAAAAGTTCCCCAAACTATTCGGGGGCGGTCATGCTTATCTGGAATTGACTGAACAAGACGAGCTGGAATCGGGCGTAAACATTATTGCCAGACCTCCCGGTAAGAAGAATAGCTCCATTCATTTGTTGTCGGGTGGAGAGAAAGCATTAACGGCGGTCGCCTTGGTGTTCTCGATTTTCGAACTTAATCCGGCGCCTTTTTGTTTGCTGGATGAAGTCGATGCGCCGCTGGATGATGCTAACGTTGGGCGGTTTTCAAAAATGGTTGAAGAGATGTCTGCATCTGTGCAGTTTTTGTATATTTCCCACAACAAAGTGACAATGGAAATTGCAAAACAGCTGGCAGGTGTTACTATGAAAGAGCCGGGCGTGTCCCGGATGGTCGCAGTTGATATTGAAGAAGCAGTGAGTCTGGCGGAAATCTAATGGATAAAGAAATATTAAGAATTGTAATTATTGCAACCGGCATGGTTGTCGTTATCGGCATGTTGATCTGGGCTTATATAAAAGATAAAAAAGCACGGGAAGACCTGGAGTTTTACGATGACGCTGACGATCAGCCGTTGACGTCGGATCCCCTCATGGGGACGGAAGACGACTTCGATATTGCTCCGCTGACGGCTAAAGGTAATCACGCGCATGACAAATCGGATCGATATTATGATGAAGATGAAGAAGACGATGATTATTATGAACAGGATGACGACCTGGAACCGCCGCCACGCGCCGCCGCGCCGGCGATTATTCAGTTCAGCATTATCACCAAGGCGGACGAAGATTTTAACGGCGCCGATTTGGTTGACGCCTTTGAATCGGTCGGCCTTGAATACGGCAGTTTGAAAATATTCGAACGCTTGGATGCTAATCGGCTGGTCGATTTTGGCGTGGCCTGTATTGTAGAACCGGGCACCTTCCCGGATAAAGATATAGAAAACTTTTATTGCCCCGGCATCGTGTTTTTTATGCAGCCCGAAGCGTTAGATGATGCACCGGCCGTTTTTGACGACTACATAGAAACCATCAATTTGCTGGCCGCTAAATTGGACGGCGTGGTGCTTGATCACAGAAGACAGCCGTTAACTGAGGCGACCGTTCAGGCTATTCGGCAGAGTTTGTAAGGACTCCATCAATAATAACTTCCGCTTAGGGTTCCCACGCTCTGCGTGGTAACCCAGATCGCGAAGCTTTAGCTTGGCGAGACAGGAAGCTAAAGCTTCCAGTACTGAATTCCCAAGCTGGAGAGGCTGTGAAAGTATTATCCAAATTAGGCTAAAAACATTTTTTACCACGAAGGCACTAAGAACACGAAGTTTTCAATATATTGAATTCAAACGATTTTTTTCTTCGTGTCTTCGTGGTGAATTCTTTAATTTTTTCTAAAAACGAATACTTTCACAGCCTCTGGAGCTTGGGAATTAGCGCATTCTTCAACGCAATCCTTAATTTTCGTTCAGATTATTCACGATGCCATCTCTCAGCAATACGCAGTTAGCGCTTTTAAAACAAGCCGACCTCGAATTAACCCAGTTATCCCCTGAGCTGATTGCTCAAATCGCAGCTCAGTCCAATCCAAAAGACCTGACCGACGAGCAACTGCTTGAGTTTTTGCAAGTCTGTAACGCGTTGTATCGAGGCGGCGAATCCTTTATTTCCGATGCGGATTACGACTTTGTTTTTCTGGCCGAACTGCAAAAACGCCATCCGCACCATCCCTATTTAGAGACCGTCGAATCGGAAGCCGGATTTGTCGGCAAGACCGTTGCGTTGCCGGAGCCTATGCTCTCGACCGAAAAAACCTATAGTCAAAGCGGTATCGAAAAATGGCTGTCCCGGCTGGAAAAAGCCGCCGAAGACTGCGATGTGGATTTTTCGACGCTGATGATCCGCGCCACGCCCAAGCTGGACGGCTATGCGGCCTACGATGACGGAAAGCTGCTGTACACGCGCGGCGACGGCCGCAAAGGCACCGACATCAGCCGGGTTTTCGAGCGCGGCTTGATCGTCGGCGGCAATGGTAAGCGAGGGCAGGGCGCAGGCGAAATTGTAGTCAGCCAGACTTATTTCAACACGTATCTGGCCGAGTATTTTGAAAATTCCAGGAACTTCCAGGCCAGCATCATCAAAGAAAAAGACCTGGAACAACACGCTTTGGAAGCCATACAAAACCATGCGGCGGTATTTTTTCCATTTACCCAGCTGCCCGATTGGCAAGGCACGGCAGCCGAAGTGTTGGCCGATTTCGAACGGGTTATCGAAAAAGTATACTCACTGGTCGATTACGATGTCGACGGCGTCGTTTTCGAGCTGGTCGGCAATGAACAGATAAAAAAATATCTGGGCGCAACGCGGCACCACCACCGCTGGCAGATCGCCTATAAAAGCAACGTCGAAACCGCTGAAGTGATCGTGCTTAAAGTCACCCCGCAAACCTCCCGTTCCGGCCGGGTTAATCCGGTTGCCGAGCTGACGCCGACCAAACTCAGCGGCGCGGTGATTTCCAGGGCGACGGCGCATCATTACGGCATGGTCAAGGAGCTGGGTATCGGTGAGGGAACGCTGATCGAGTTAACGCGCTCGGGTTTGGTGATACCCAAAATCGAGCGTGTCATTACTTCAGCAACACCGCAAATCCCCGAACATTGCCCTAGTTGCGGCAGCGAACTGGTTTGGGACAACGATTACCTTTATTGCCTGAACACCACAAAATGCCCCGCGCAAATTGAAAACACCATCGAGCATTTTTTCAAGACCCTGGCGAATGTCGACGGTTTCGGGCAAAAAACCGTCGAAAAACTCCACGCTTGCGGCGTCAACTCGGTTTATTCCGTTTACCAGCTGGACATGAAGCAATTGCAGGACATGGGCTTTGGCGACAAAACCGCGCAAAACCTGATGGACCAATTGCAACGCAGCCGAACCGAAGCCATAGACGATTGGCGTTTTCTGGGCGCTTTCGGCATTCACCGGATGGGGCTGGGTAACTGCGAACGCCTGCTGCAACATCATCATCTGCTGGATATATTTAATTTGACTGTTGAAGACGTAATCAATATCGAAGGTTTTGCCGATAAAACCGGCGCTGCGGTGGTCGAATGTCTGGCAAAAATCAAAGCCGATTTTATGCAAATCTACCAGCTGGGTTTTAACTTAATTCAAACGCCGTTAAGCGCTGAGCAGCAGCAAAACATCAGCTCGATTTCCGGTAAAACCATCGTTTTTACCGGTACCATGATTCACGGCAAGCGCGATGATATGAGCAAGGAAGCCAAGCGTTTGGGCGCAAAAGTGGGCGCATCGGTTACCGGGAAGACGGATTTCCTGGTTACCGGTTCCGATGTGGGTGCAGCAAAAATCGCCGCCGCCACGGAAAAGGGTGTGCGGGTTATTAATGAAGAGGATTATTTGGCGTTGTTAGAGGGATAATTCCTGTCGCATAATTAGATTTTATCGTTCCCACGCTCCGGCGTGGGAATGCAGTAGTAGACGCTCCAGCGTCCCGGAACTTTGTGCGGTCGAGGTGTTTTCTGCTGGTGGTATTTCGTAACGCTGGAGCGTTACGAACTGAATTCCCACGCTGGAGCGTGGGAGCTATGTATCCAATCTACGCGACTGATATGTCTATGCTTAACTTCTACACTGAACTGAAACCTTTCACCGATTTCATCGACTTCACCCGCCCCGAGCTTTATCGGCAAGCCCCTGGCGATTGGCTGGTGGTGATCAGCGATGTGCGCGGCTCGACCGACGCTATCAAAGCCGGTCATTACAAATGGGTCAATATGGCGGGCGCGACGACCATCGTGGCATTGGCCAATATTCTGGGCAGTACCGATTTTCCGTTTGTGTTCGGCGGCGATGGCGCCACTGCGTTGGTGCCGGGCGAACGACGAGCGGAGATCGAGCGCGTGCTCAGCGCCGCTCGCGCCCATGTCTTCGAGGCGTTCGGACTCAAACTTGTCACCGGCTTGATTGAGCATAGCGAACTTATTGCGGCCGGGACTCCGATCAGCGTTGCTCGTTTTATGTTACCCGGCGGCCCCTCAATCGCCTTTTTTAGCGGCGAAGGGCTCTCATCGGCAGAAAAGTGGGTCAAGTCCGGGCGCGGCGTTATCGCCGAGCATGCATATCACGATCAGACCGATGCTATCAAAGGGCTTTCCTGCCGCTGGGCGCCGTTAAAGAGCGCACGCGGCGCTATGCTGTCGATTCTCGTGCGTCCCTGCGAGAAGGGCGAACAGGCGCTGGCGACCTTGCATCGGCTGCTTGCCGAGATCGAAAAGATAGTCGATCTCGAAGCGCCCGAGGCCAATCCGATCAAGATACGCCGGCTTAGCGCCGAACGTATCTGGCGGGCGGCGCGGGCTGAGGCGCGTATCCAAGGGCCGCGTTATTTTTTTCTCGCTATTTGCAAAATCGCTGCTGAAATGATCCTGGTGCGCATCCTTCGTTTGCTGAAATTCAAGTTTGCGAATATAGACATCGACAAATATATCGATTCGTTGCCGGCTCATTCCGATTTCAGGAAATTTGATGAAACGCTACGCATGGTCATTGACTGCTCAGCTGAGATGCAGAAGGCTATACGCGCTTTACTCGAACGCGAGCGGGCCGCCGGAACGATTTACTTTGGGTTGCATGCTTCGCCCACTGCGCTAATGACCTGTTTTTTGAGGCGACTTGAAGAGGGTGGACATGTGCATTTCGTCGACGGTAACGATGGCGGCTACGCGATGGCCGCTGTAGAACTTAAGGCGCAGATGGCAGGCAAATTCTGACGAGGTACGATGGATTTGTTTTTTATCGCTTTTTAACCGTTAGTGGATCTATTCGCAATCGAATACTTCACAATGCTCAGGGTGCATATTACGGTTGAATCACAGCGAACTGGGCTTGTCAGCAATGGCACTCAGCTTCAGTCAAAGCATATCCCTTTTACGGCGTTGATTGATGGCGTGTGGTTATTGCCATCAGAATTCCGATCTTAGCCCACCAGGGAAAACGACTCCCTGCCGGGCTTGTTTTCCCGGTGTTTTTTAATGACAATACAAGGTAATCAACATGAACTCTGTAATAAAACAGACTGATCTACCGGAGAACATTGCCATGGCCCAATCTCATCAACCTGAAAGTGCTTTCTTGTCCGAAGAAGAGTACCTAAAAAGCGAACTGACATCGGAGACCAAGCGCGAGTATATCGACGGTCAGATTTATGCGATGGCAGGGGCCGGATTTAACCATAATTGTATTTCGGCTAACATCGCTCGTAAATTCGGTAATCATCTGGAAGGCACCCCCTGCGCCACGTTCATGGCCGACATGAAAGTAAAACTAGGTAAAAACTTCTTTTATCCCGATGTTCTGGTGGACTGCAACAAAATGGCAGGCAATGATTATTTCTCAACATCGCCTGTGATTATTGTTGAGGTGTTATCTAATTCGACCAGAAAACGCGATCTTACAACAAAACTCATTCAATACATTAACTTACCTTCTGTACAAGAATATGTATTGATAGAACAGGATATTGTTTCCGTGCAAGTGCTGCGTAGAAGTAACCATTGGCAATCTGAATATTTTTTTCTGGGGGATTCAGTTACGTTTGAATCAATTGGCTTTACGCTGGCGGTTGAAGCTATTTACGATCGTGTTGACAATCAAGACATGAATGACTTCAGGCAACACATTTTGTTGTCTCAAGGGTAGTAATCCTCTCGGAACAGTGACAGAACTGTATAGGACATCTTCATCGCTTGCGTGGATAGCTTGACACTCATCAATTTACCGTAACGCTATGTCTCGTTATACTTTTTTAAAAAAAACCTACATGTGTAAGCGGCAGAGCCGGGGGTTTACCCATGATTAATTACACTATTGTTCATTTCGGACGCCTCCATTACGCCAGTTAAAAATTTTACTGCGCTAAGATGGTAAATATCATCTTACCCGCATAACCCAATAAAATTATGATCAACGCAGCCGACCCGACCGGTAGTTCCGAGAAAAATCCTTATTTAGGATCGTTAACAATATTAACTTCGCTGTTTTTTATCTGGGGTTTTATAACCTGTTTGAACGATATTTTGATTCCGCATTTGAAAGCGGTCTTCACCCTGAATTACACCCAGGCAATGTTGGTGCAATTTTGCTTTTTTACCGCTTATTTTGTCGTTTCCGTTCCCAGCGGCTATTTGGTCGAAAAAATCGCTTACAAAGGCGGCATCATCGCCGGGTTATCCATAGCGGGCATCGGCTGTTTACTGTTTTATCCGGCCGCAAGTTCGCATTCTTACCCGTTATTTCTGGCGGCTTTTTTTGTGTTGGCGTCTGGTATTACCTTGTTGCAGGTCGCCGCAAATCCGTATGTCGCCATATTAGGCAATCCGGCAACCGCGTCCAGCCGATTGACCCTGACTCAGGCGTTTAATTCGCTGGGTACGACTATCGCTCCTTATTTCGGCGCGTTATTTATCCTTGCCACTGCCGTTAAAACGGCGGATGAAATCAAGCTGCTGAACGCTGACGAATTGTCGGTTTACCAAGCGGCGCAAGCTGCCGCTGTGCAAGTTCCTTACTTGTTGCTTGCCGCGGTTTTATTTTTTATTGCGGTGCTGTTTGCGCTGATCAAATTGCCCAAGATTGCAGCGGCCGACGTGCGGCTTTCAGACGGCGAAGAGGATGTTCATCAGAGCGCCTGGAGCCACAAGCATCTGGTCTTGGGCGCAATCGGCATTTTTGTTTATGTCGGCGGGGAAGTATCGATCGGCAGTTTTTTGATCAATTTTCTCGGCGAGCCCGACATTGCCGGGTTGGCGGAACAAGAGGCCGGAAAGTATGTGTCGTTTTATTGGGGCGGCGCGATGGTCGGGCGATTTATCGGCGCGGCGGTCATGCAAAAAATCCGGCCCGGCAAAGTACTCACCTTTAACGCGGTAACGGCGGCGCTGTTGGTTTTAATGACTATGTTCGGCAGCGGTCACCTTGCGATGTGGACGCTGCTTGCGGTCGGCTTGTTTAACTCGATCATGTTTCCGACCATTTTCTCACTGGCGGTCAGCGGTTTGGGCAGACATACCGGGCAGGGCTCGGGGATTTTGTGCGCGGCAATTGTCGGCGGCGCTATTCTTCCTGTCGTGCAAGGATTATTCGCCGACCGGATCGGCATTCAACAAGCGTTTTTTATCCCGGTGCTTTGTTATTGCTATATTGCTTATTACGGATGGCGGGGATATAGATAATATAGGTAAACAGTTACTGTAGGCCTCCCTCGATAAGCAAAACGGCTGCCCGCTTGGCCTGTTCGGCTGAGCCTGAGTTGCGCTTCATTTGCTCTGAGACAATAGCGCCCTCGATAAGCAGGCTTAGCTGAACAGCCAGGTTTTCAGGGGATTTCGATCCGCATTGCCTTGCTAAGTCGGTAATATAGGTTCGAAATTTATCGTAAAATTCTGCGGAAACTTGATGCACAGGATTGCCCTCAAGCGGAAATTCAGCGGAAGCATTAATAAAGGCGCAGCCCCGAAACTCGGGAATATCCATCCATTCGCCAATCACATCAAAAATTGCCAATAACTTCCCTTTGGGGTTGTCCGCTTTACTGTTAACTTGATCGACAAACCACGTTCGAAAGTCTTCATCGCGCTTGCGTAGAAATGCAATTACCAAATCGTCCTTGGAAGGGAAATACTTGTAAAGACTCATTTTTGTGGTATTCGCGGCTTTGACGATAGCATCGACGCCCGTCGCCCTGATTCCTTGGCTATAGAATAGTTCTGATGCAGTTTGCAGGATTTTTTCTTGCAGATTGATAGGCATGGGTAAACTTCAGGATGATAAAAATATTGTAATTATACTGAACGGTATACTACAATTAATAATAGACCGACCGGTCTGTATTGTGGTGCCATAATAAGCTGTTTTTAAAAAAACGTCCACTTAGGGTTCCCACGCTTTGCGTGGGAACGATGAGTTTATTATTACCGACCCTATCCTAAATGGACATTGTGGCTATGGATTCTACCCTTTTGATATGCGTGTATCGAGGAAATATACAATGATTGAAGCAATAAAAACATCTCATCACGGCGGTTGCCCGCATGATTGTCCCGATACCTGCTCAATGGTGTTTGAGGTTGAGGGTGGCAAGCTGATAGGCGTCAAAGGGAATCCGGACCATCCGATGACGCGGGGCGGTCTCTGCGTTAAATTGAAAGATTACGAAAAACGCCATTACCATCCTGATCGCTTGTTATATCCAATGCGCCGCACCGGCCCCAAAGGCAGTAAACAGTTCGAGCGCATCACGTGGGATGAGGCATTGGATGAAGTCGTTACTCGCTGGCAGGCCATTATTGCCGAACACGGCCCGCAGGCGATTGTTCCCTACAGCTATTTAGGCAATCAGGGGCTTGTTCACGGACTGAATGGAGGCGATGCTTTTTTTAATCGCATGGGCGCTACGGTCACGGAACGTACCTTTTGCGGCGAAGGTTCGTGTACCGCCTGGCTCTTGACCGTGGGCCCGACTGCCGGCGTCGACCCTGAAAGTTTTGTTCATGCCAAATACATTATTATCTGGGCCTGTAATTCGGTCAGCACCAACTTGCATCATTGGCATATTATTAAAGAAGCCAAGAAACAGGGGGCGAAAGTCGTTGTGATCGATACCTATGCCTCTAAAACGGCTAAGGAAGCCGATTGGCATATTGCGCCCAAGCCGGGGACGGATGGCGCGTTGGCAATGGCGATGATCCATACGATCATTGAAGAAGGCTTGGTCGATCAGGATTATGTCGATAATTACACGGTCGGTTTTGCAGCATTAACAGATAGAGCAAAAACGCGTACCCCTGAATGGGCGGAACACATTACCGGAATACCTGCGGACGTGATTCGTACCCTGTCTCGCGAATACGCCGCCACGCAACCTTCGGCAATTCGCCTGGGAGTGGCGCTTGAAAGACATTACGGAGGCGGTCAAACCATCCGTGCAGTCTGCTGTTTGCCCGCTTTGACGGGAGCTTGGCGCCATGTCGGCGGCGGCGCATTGCAGTTTCCCGTCTGGGAGCACCCCTACCGGTTTGATGTCATTTGCCGGCCGGATTTGATTCCGGAAGGAACTCGCGTCATCAATAGTTTACAGATTGGCCGAGCCCTGACCGATGAGCCGCCGGCAGGTCCGCCGATTAAATCCGTCATGTGCTGGAATGCAAATCCTGTCACACAAGCGCCGGAGACCGACAAAATCGTCCAAGGCCTAATGAACGAAGAGCTGTTTCTGGTTTCGGCGGAACACTTTATCTCCGATACGGCCTCTTATGCCGATATTCTGTTGCCCGCGTCAATGGGCGCGGAAATGGAAGATATGATCTTGTCCTGGGGACATCTGTATCTGACTTACAATGCCAAATGTGTAGATTCGCCGGGCGAGGCTATTCCTAATAACGAAATCTTCCGGCGTTTGGCTGCGCGTATGGGGTATGAAGAACAAAACTTCAAATGGTCGGATTCGGAATGTCTGGAGAATTATGTAGATTGGGATTCGCCCGCTTGTCAGGGAATCGATCTGGATTATTTGCGTGAACAGGGTTTTGCCCGCCTTAACGTGGGCACCAAAGATAACCGTGCGCCCCACAAAACGGGCAATTTCCCGACGCCGTCAGGTAAATGCGAATTTAAAATAGAAGGCGCAACGAATTTTGTCGCCGGGCCTTTTCGTCAGATGTATGAGGGATTCCAGCCCGGCGAAGCGCTGGATTCATTACCGGATTATGTGCCTTCAAGAGAAACGGCAGCAACCAACCCTGAACTGGCCAAAAAATATCCATTAAATATTGTCTCGCCAAAAAGCCACGGGTTTCTTAATTCCTGCTACGCGAATATGGAACATAAAATCAAAGGTCAGGGCGAACAATTCGTGCTGATTAATGCGCTCGATGCCGATGATCGCAATATCAATAATGGCGACGCTGTCCGGGTCTTCAATGACCGAGGCGCTTTTGAAGGCCAGGCCAGGATCACTGAGGATGTGAAGCCGGGATTGATCGTCGCGACGCTCGGTTATTGGCGGCAATTAAACAAAGGCACGGTTAACAGTATCAGCTCGGCTGAACTTGTTAATATGGGCAATGCTCCAACGTTCTCTGACAATCTGGTGCAGGTGGAAGTCGTCGGATAGTTAAGGCTTGGTGTAGTCGGCGCCGGAAGGGAAATATACTTGGCTCCGTAATGAAAAATCAAAGCGTCAGCAGGGTGATGGTCGGTGAACTCAACTGGCCATCCTGGTGAAAACCACGGACAACAATGACGTTATCGCCTTCGTTGGCCAGTTTTGTTGCAAGGGCGTGATGACGGGCCAGTTTATTGGGGTGGGCATGGCCTGCATCCTCTGCGTGTATCGGTATAACGCCCCAGTATAGATTCATCCGTTGGCAAACCCATTTGTTGGCGCTGATGGCTATCAGCGGCGCAGCGGGTCTTGCCGAACTCAAGGTCACCACCGACATGCCGCCGCTGGTAATGCTGACGATGGCTTTTGCATGCAGGTCGAAACAAAGCTGGGCGGTCGCATCGGCAACCGCATCGCCGAACGGCAGCGGTTTTTGTTCGTTATCCCGGTGCGCCATTTTACCGAAAACATCCTGTTCCCTCATGAACGCTTCGGTTTGATAGATGACTTTGGACATCATTTCAACGGCTTCAACCGGAAAATGGCCCGCCGCCGTTTCTCCGGACAGCATCACCGCATCGGTAGAACAATAAACCGCATTGGAAACATCGGTCACTTCGGCGCGAGTGGGTCTGGAGTTTTCTATCATCGATTCCAGCATTTGGGTGGCGACGATGACCGGTTTGTTCAATGCCCGCGCGCTTTTAATGAGCTGGTGCTGGGCAATCGGCACGTCTTCCGGGTGCAGCTCTACGCCCAGATCGCCTCTGGCAATCATGATCGCATCGGAGGCGTTAATGATGTCCTGGCCGTTAATCAAGGCTTCCGGTTTTTCAATTTTGGCGATGATGTGGGTGTCGTAGCCGCTGGAAATAATCAATTGGCGCAGGTCGGTAATGTCTTCCGCCTTTCTGACGAACGACAGCGCCAGGTAATCAACGCCCAAGTCCAATGCAAATAATGCGTCCGCCCGGTCCTTGTCGGTTAATGACGGGCAGGACACATTAACGCCGGGCAGGTTGATACCCTTGTTGTTTTTTAACTCGCCGCCGTAAATGACTTCGCAGCTAATGTCCTGGGCTGTTTTTTCAATAACCTTGAGTTCGAATTTACCATCGTCCAGAAGGATGCGGTCTCCGGCTGCGACATCATCAGCCAAGCCGGGGTATTGGCAGGGGATAAGATTTTCCCCGCCAACAATATCTCGGGTCGTGACTACAACGCGGTCGCCGGTTTTAATAACAATACAGCCGTTTTTGAATTTCCCGGTTCTGATCTTGGGGCCGCAAAGATCGGCAAAAATGGTAATGTGCTGATGCAAGGCTTCAGCCGATGCCCTGATTATCGAATACAGCTTGCGGTGGCTTTCGTGTTCGCCATGAGACATATTCAACCTGAAAACATTGACGCCGGCCTTGATAAGATTGTAAATAACCTCGGGCGTATCCGAAGCGGGGCCTAGCGTGGCGATGATTTTCGTCTTGCGGCTGGACAGGTGGGGGATGTTGACGTTGATGGGCATTTTTTATCTGTCCTTGTTGATTGTTTTTATTAGACCGCTATACGGTTCAAGCCGCGCATTTTATTCTTGCAATAACCCCAGTATACGCATTTCCAGTTCGGGATAAGCGCCGAATGCGCAATCCCTGAGTATGCCTTGTTTATCGACCAGGATATGCGAGGGCGTGCCTTTTAAATCGAAACGTTCAAAGGTTTCAGCATGGTAATCGAGAGACTGGAAATAATTAAGCGCTTGCTGTCTGAGCTGTTGTTGACGCTCTTTAGATTGTTGCTCGAAATCCGGTATATAGTTTTGGATGAATTCTGCGATGACATTATCGCTGACCTCGCCGCGATGATGGGTCAAACGATCCATCGCCAGCGGGAACGGAATGCGATAGGGTAGGCGGCCTGCGCTTAGTTTGTCTTGTCGGCTTAATACGCGCAGGGTTTCGCCGACCACCTCGCCGTTTTCGGCCAGACGCGTCAGGTTTTCCAGATTGTTTTTATCAAAATCCTCGAACGCGGTAGCGACGCCCACTATCGTTAATCCGTGTTCCGCGTATTTCCGGTGCAAGTCCACCGCCTGCGGCAATGCGTATAAAAAACAGCCCGGACAATTGACCTGAAATACTTCGACCAACACGACCCGGCCTAATAGTCGGTCAAAATTGGTCTCAGTTCCCTGAACCCAGGCGGAAACGGATAATAGCGGGACTTTTTGGCCTAGTTGCGCTTTCATCGTCGGCTGCTTAAATGGCCAGGGCGCGGATTAATTCAAGCTGCGCCTCGGTAGACTCGTTTTTTCCCGTCATGCATGCCGATAAGGGCACCATTTCAATTTCGCCTTTATTAAAAGCCGTAACATGACAGCGTAATCCCTGGTAAAGGCCCTGCACCGCGGCATAACCCATTCTTGAGGCGATCAGGCGGTCCAGTGCGGTAGGGCTTCCGCCGCGTTGGATATGTCCCAAAATACAGGCGTGGACGCTAAGGTTGTACTGCTTCATCAGCGTGTCTTTTATTTCGTAGGATAGACCGGCTTTTTCGCCTTCGGCCACGATGATGATGGATGAGGTTTTACCCCGCTCGGTGCCTTTGTTAATGCCGTTGACAATCTTTTCGTAATCGACCGCCTGATTTGACAGCACAACATGTTCGGCCCCGGTGCATATGCCGACCTGCAAGGCAATGAAGGAGGATTTTCGGCCCATGACTTCGACCAGAAAGGTTCGCGCGTGCGCCGATGCGGTATCCCTGATGTTGTCTACGGCATTGACGGCGGTCTGTACGGCGGTATTGAAACCGATCGTGTATTCGGTGCCGGAAATGTCGTTATCAATGGTGCCGGGAATGCCGATCACCGGAATGTCATGCTCCTGGTGCAAGGTCATCGCACCGGCGAAAGAACCGTTGCCGCCGATCACAATCAATGCGTCAATATGCTTTCTGGCTAAAATGTGCGCGGCTTCCTGCCTGATTTCAGGAGTGTGAAACTCGAGGCAACGCGAGGTGTCGAGAATGGTGCCGCCGCGCTGGATGATATTGCCGACCGATGACAGGTTGAGCTTGTGTATATTGCCTTCCAACAGGCCGGAATAGCCTTTATAGATGCCGTAAACGTCAATGCCCAGGCCGATAGCGGTCCTGACTACCGAACGTACCGCCGAATTCATGCCCGGACTGTCGCCGCCGCTGCACAACACCGCCAAAGATTTTATTGTTTTTGTGTTAGCTTCCATAGGTTCCGGTTACTGTGAGATGGTTTATGTTGCGCCTATTGTAGTTTATTTTGAACAATCTACGGATGCGAGGCTGTCTTAATGATTCCGGGCCTATTTCGATTTAAAAATAAGTTTTGTACGGTCGCTGTCGTCATCGCTATTTTTAGGGAGTTTAAGTCCGGTTTGCTCCGAGCGTTGCGTGTCCGTGAAGGTTTTTTCCTTAGCATGATCAGGGCGAGACGGATAAGGCGGGAGCGGGATACGAGACGGATAATAGGGGTAAAACGGCTGCTGATAGGGGATCTGTATATTTTGCCGCTCCAGTGCGTCGGCCTGCCGCTTTGCCTCATAAGCTTGCTGCTGTTGATAGTCAGCACTTTTTTTCAAAGCTTCAACAGAGGCATTTCTGTCCCGTTCGGCTTGCAGTGCTTGTTCGGCCTTGATTCTTGCCGCTTCGCGCTTGGCGAAATCCTCTTTCCAAGCCTTTAGCTTGGCTTCTTCTTCGGCGACTTTGCGCGGATCAATTTTTTGAATCTCAATCGTTTCCTGTTTTACGGCAGATTCGCATGGCGTGGATTGATAAACCATTTTGCCCGATTTCAGCTGACATTTAAAAACTTCAGTGAGGGCTGAGGAAGAGAATAGGCTCAATAAAATAAAAAATACTTTTTTCATAATTGAATACCCGGATCGATAGGCGTTACCGGGATGATACAAATAATCCGGATGATCGTCATTTAAATTAGTGACTGATGTTACGCATTGTCCACGAAAAGCACGAAAGGCACGAAAAAAACATCCGCTGTAGGTTGCTCGCTGACGGCGTCATACCCGGCATTCATTCACAGACTCTCAAGACAAGCTCCTTACCTCATACACCCAGGTCTGTGGGATGCCGTCGTTCTGGCAGGGATGCCGGAACCCAGGCACAGGGAGGTGAAACTGCGTGTTACACACGTATTTACGGGATGTGTCGTCGTTCCGATAGTCCCTGGCCTGGCGTTGGGCAAGAAGCAGGCCGATAGGCAGACCTTCCAGGTTTTAAAAAACCTGGAAGGTCTGCCTGGCAACGTTCTGATGTGTTTTAACTATTTTCGTGTTTTTCGTGGACTACGCTTTTTATTATGAGCATGCGTAACATCAGTTAGTGATGACGGCGAAAGGCGAAGGGGGGCTCTTGTTCATTCTGCCGAATCGTTAGCCGCTTGTTGCGCCAAGGCCCATGTTACATGTTCCCTGACCATCTCGGAGTCATGGGCGAGCATCGCTTTTAAGGCGTCAATAATAAACGGCGATGAAGGCGCATTGCCCAACGCCACGGCGATATTCCTGAGCCAGCGCTGATGACCGATTCTCCGTATCGCCGAGCCTTCGGTTTTTGCCAGAAACTCCGCTTCAGTCCAGGCGAACACCTCAAGCAATTGCTGGGTGTTGAGCCGGTGTCTGGGGCCAAAATCCTGTTCGCCGGTCGGTTTGGCAAAACGATTCCACGGGCAGATGATCTGGCAATCGTCGCAACCATAGATGCGGTTGCCGATCAGCGGTCTTAAGTCTTCCGGTATTGAGCCGTGCAATTCAATTGTCAGGTAGGATACGCAGCGTCTGGCATCGACCTGATAGGGCGCGATAATCGCCTGGGTCGGGCAAATATCCAGACAGGCGCGGCATTCGCCGCAATGCGCGGTGGCAGGGCTGTCGACAGGTAGCGGCAGGTTGGTGAACAGTTCGCCCAGAAAAAACCATGATCCGGCTTTGCGGTTAATGACATTGGAATGCTTGCCTATCCAGCCCAGCCCGGCTTTTTCGGCCAAGGCTTTTTCCAGAACCGGGGCGCTGTCGACAAAAGCCCGCATGGATTCCGGGGACTCGGAAGCTGTTTCCGCTTGAATCTTGTCGGCCAGCTTTTGCAGGCGATTGCGCATCAGTTTGTGGTAATCGCGGCCCAGCGCATAGCGGGAAATATAGGCCGAAGCGGGATCGGCCAGCGCTTGATTCATTTCAGCGGCAGATTCGGTCTGGTAATCCATCCGTACCGAAATAACGCGCACAGTGCCGGGATGCAATAGCTCGGGCCTGCTGCGTTTAAGGCCGTGGCGCTGCATGTAGTCCATTTCTCCGTGGAAGTTATTGTCCAGCCAGTTTTGCAGGCGAGCTTCCGCTTCAGGCAAAGCGGTGTCGGTGATGCCGATCTGTTGGAAGCCCAGTTCCAGTCCCCATTGCTTGATTTGCAGGGCTAGGGTGGTCATTTGTTGGCTGCTGATGTCCATAGCGGGCGAGGGGAGGCGAAGGATTAAATGTAGGTAAAATAGAACTGATTAATAAGCCGAGCCGGACGGGGCATGTTGCTCAGCCTGAAGCGGTAAAGCCGATTCCGCAAGAGGAAACCTTTATACAATCTGTAAGCCCATAAACTGTTGAAAGGGCTGAAAATACTTGTCTGAATGCAATAACGACAGTTCGTGTTCAATGCAGTAGGTGGCAATCATCGTGTCGATGGTTTTGCGAACGGTAATGCCTTGTTGACGCAGTTTTCTAAAGTTTTCGGCACTTTTTAAAGCCATGGTCGCACCCAGCATGGCGTGGACAGGTAATGAACAAAGCAAGGTTTTTGCGGCCCGATAATCAGGGTCTTGCCTAAATCCTTGCAGCACTTCCGCCAGAATCAGATCCCCAGTGCATACCGGCTGCACGCCCAGCAAATTATCCAATTTTTGGGTTGCCGGAGTTTCCGTGCCGTTGAAGTAATCGATCCAAACGCTGGAATCGACCGGAATCAACGATCAGTCCTCATTTGCTCTAAATCGCCTTCCCATTTTAACTTGCCTTTAAAGGCTTTGATGCCCTCTTGCTGTTTCAACATCAATAAGACTTTCAAGCCGAGTTCCACCGCTTCGCGCTTGGATTTTGCCCCGGTCGCTTTTAAAACATCGGTCATTAAGGTGTCGTCAATGATTATATTGGTTCGCATTGGGCTGTCCTTGTGCAAGGAATTTATAAGCGATACACATTAGAGCATGTCCATGGGGCTGGTTCAATCTTGAATAAGCCGTCGATATTGCGGACGGGACAAGTTTGATGGATCCCGGATATGCCATTCATTAACCGAGCCGGACAGGGCATGTTGCCTCGTCCTAAACGTTAAATGTAGTCGCTTTGCTTAAACACCTCTGAAGCGCTGGGGACGGGATTGCAAACCCAGTCCCGCTTTAAGGTGTTAACCTTGCAGATGCCCCTTACCGATACACCTCGTCATGGCTGCCGACATCTAGCAGGATGATTTCTTTATCCGAAAACAGTAGGGTTAAGGTAAGACGATAGCTTGAAGTGATACTGACTGCTTGCACGCCCTTTAGCTTGCCATCAAGCGGGTGATACCTGAGGTGCGGCTGAAAGGGATCGCGCTCCAGATCGCCGAGAATCGCAGCAAACTTTTCCTTCAATTCCGGGTGCTGCTTTAGAAATTTCGCGGCCGTGCGAGTAAAGCCTGCCGTCCAAACGAGGGTGTACATACCTCAGTCTTCCATGTCCAGTTCCTTGAGCAACTCCTCCGCCGTGCCGCGTTGCACCCGCCCGGCGCGCAAATCTTCCAGCGAGGCCATTACCCGCGCCGTGTGCGCCTCGTCTTCCGCCTCCAGCAATGCCTGATAGCGAGCCTCGAGAAGCACCACATATTGCGGCTGATTGTTTCGTATGACATGGACATCACCTTTGGTAATGAGATCATCCACGGCGGTAATCCCGCGCCGCTTGATCTCCTGAGCAGGGATGGTATTCATATTTAGACTCCTTTTAGTACTTAATCGGGTATTAAAATACCACGCCAAGCGCTATAGAACAACAGACCCAGCGAAATGATGCGCTTCACTTTGTTCAGCACATCCTATGACACTACATGCCGATAAGCCGAGGCTTAAAGTCGCGACAAACAATAAGACTTCTTAATTTATTTTGTTCCTTATTATCGATTATCGTTATTGAGCTACATTGGGCAAACTGTTTCTGCTGATATTCACATAGACCAAAATTTCGGGCAACGAAAGGATGTTGCCCGACACGTCTGGAACCCCAGCGGGGTTCAAGCCGTTAGCCGGGAGTTGAGCGTAGCGACACCCCCGGATGGCATGGACAAAGAACCTCGACCCCGGCGGGGTCGCCGTAATTCGGGCTACAAATAATCCGGGTTATAATCGACACCGGATTTTTCCAGCAACACAACCAACTCATCCCGGAACGATTTCATTTTATGGTGTTGTTCCTGATTGGCGATATAGCTTGCCACAGCGTCCAGCCCGGACGCGCTAACGGTGAAAGCCGCACCATGCAAATTGCTTTTCTCCTAATGTATCATGAACCCACACGGAAGATGATTTCTTCAACTCCCGCATCAGATCGGCAAGATTGTGCGTGGATTTTAAAGACACCAGCAAATGGACATGGTCATCGATTCCGCCAATTCGTTTTGAAAACCCGCCCAGTCTATGGACAATTCCACCGAGATAATCATGAAGCCGGGGACGCCATTTTGCATCGATGACGGGAGCACGGTTTTTGGTTCCGAATACGATGTGGTAATGCAGGCTGAGATAGGTGGATGCCATGGTAAACTTCGCTTAAATGTTGTGTTTCTGCGACCCCGTTGGGGTCGAGGTTTTTGTCTCATGCCATCCGGTCCGGGGGTGTCGCTACGCTCAACCCCCGGCTAACGGCTTGAACCCCGTTGGGGTTCCTGATGCGTTGGGTTTCAGCTTCGCTAAAGCACCAACTGTTGGTATCGTTAACCCAACATTTTTGTGCGAATGTACTTTTTTGAGTCAAGTTGATAATTTCGTTATATTTGTACAACTTTTGACTCTTTTAACATTTCGATTAGTTTATGATTAGCCAAGTCTGCTCTTGTTCGCCCCGTATTTGGCAAGTTTTTTAATTTACAAAATTCGCTTATTTCACTTGCTGATAATTCAATAGGGATAATTAATTTCCCATTACGATCCATATGCTCTATCCCATATTCTGCCGCGTTCCTCCATTCAGCCCAACTGTTTTGCATATTTTCTGCATCATCAAACTGTGATAAAAGCATCGACCATTCCTCCTTTTTATAACAAACTAACGCTAAAAACAAAGGAATACCATTGTCATTTTGAGCAGTCTTGTTATCAAATAATTCAGGGTGGTTATTTGCAATAAGTTGAAAATATAAGGAAAGCTTTGTACCTATCAAACATTGGTGCTTTTTTATATATGTATGACCAATTCCAACTAATGAACGGCCAATCTTTTCTATTTTTTCTTCAATATTTTTTGGCCAACGAAATATGGCACCCCCACTTATCCCTTTTGGATGCGGTGGCATCATTTTTCTTCCTGACATTGGATCAACTGCTTTTTTTATACAAAAATTGACAATGATATTTGTATCTTTTTCAAATTCGAGATTCTCATATTTTTTTTGTATTGCTGCTTCACCAGTATAAGAAAACAACTCAGAAGAAAATTCATTCCTATTAATTCTTTTTGCCTTTGTTAAAGGAAAACCTGTAAACGTATAAATATCGCCTTCACATAAATTATCTGTTAACCAGCATTCATTTCTACGCAAGAAATTAAAATCCTGATGAATATTATTTTTTAAATCATCGTCTAACAAATAGTAAGAAATATCAATTTTATCTTTTGCTCTGCCCAACCCTTTAGGAGCTAATATCGAAGTCCAATACCCAGAAATCTCCTCAATTCCATTCATAGTAGGAATGCACAAATTTCCTTCTTTTGACCAATCGGAAACATGAGCGGCAGTAAGTAAAAAACCTTTTTCTTTTATTTTCAATAATACGCCAGAACCAATTTGCTCAAGCTCATTGTTTTTATTGTGTAGGACAAAGATTGGACAAACGCAGCTAACTTCATTATTCATAAATAATGCAAAAACTCCTTTGCAACATGAAGAATATGAGACATCACTTGCCGTATATTCTTCATAAAACCATCTAATTATTTGTTTTTTAGCCAACGTTACAGCAACAGGACATGCCAAACAAATACAACACCATCGCCCCACCCAAAAACTCACTTCCAAACAGGCTAACGCCAATTGTACCCCGAATTGTAACCGCGTATATCAGCCAACATTTTTAACCCCCGCATTAACCAATGCAGCCATTGCTACCGCCTCACTTTGCCCACTGACATTCAACCCTTGGATAACGCTACGCCGGTTTTGCGGCGGCTGATTTTGACTGACTTTCCACTTGCCGGTTAACCGTGTGATAACCATTTCAATACCGACCACAGCCCCAAGCAGCTTTTCGGTAAAATCCTCCGGCGCATCCGACACCGCCCACGGCTTGGGAAAAGCCGCTTCGTTTTGCTGCGTTAACGCTTCAAGCTGGGCGCGAACCCAAACAGCATCATCGATAACCCGCAAAGAACCGTAAGCATGAACTACCTCGTAGTTCCAGGTCGGAACCACCTTCCCTGCTTCCTGTTTAGTCGCATACCACGACGGGCTGATATACGCGTCCGGGCCGTGGAATATAGCCAGCGTTTCAACATCCGACGCAAGATCATGCCAGAGCGGATTGGCCCGCGCTATATGACCGCGTAATACGCCAAACGGCTCGGGCATTTCTGCAAGATGCAACGGAATGTGATTGGCGTTGATGCCGTTTGCGCCGAGGGTCACCAAGGTCGCAAGCGGCCGCTTGCGAATCAGCTCGTGCATGACCTCAACATCGGGCTGTTCAAACTGTGGCGGTATGTACATGGGTCTACTCGGAAATAAGGACTTCGCTGATTTGAATAACCGGTTCTATGTCGGTGTAATTGGGTATGTCGCCTTGCAACACTGCGGCGTGCGGCATGAAAGCGGCCATGAAGTCTTCAGCCGAATCAAACAGGAAGTGGCACATGGCGATATAGGCCGCATCCGTTCCCGGCATTGCGCCGCCAAGCCCGCGCTCAACTGAAACGCCCTTGCATCCTGGATGGGCGCTCAAAAGCCCAATCGACAACGGCATGTGCGTATCGATGTAATAGCCCATATCGAATCGTGCGCTTGTGTTGTTGGGGTACAGGATGCTGATTTTTATCATGAAGATTCCGTATATGGTGAATAGGAGATTAATGCCGAAAATTGTGCCATGCCTGCTTTTATCATCGCCCCGGCTGCCATTCAGGGTAACAAAGAATGCCTTCATATTCCAGCCACGGCACATCGTGCGATGTCCAGATATGCATTTGAGGAGCGATACCGGGATCTTCATACAGCGTTGCTACACGGACAATAACATGGGGCTGGTTCAACCGCTCGGCCACCAGATGAGAACCGCACATCGAGCAGAAATAGCGCTGCTTTCCCGGTGAAGACTCGAAAGATGAAAGTTTTTCTTCACCTTTCAACCAGCGAAAATGCTCACGCATTACCCCTGCGGTAGAGGCGAACGGAGCCGCATGCGCTTTTTGGCAAGTCCGGCAATGGCAGTGAGCGATAGGCATATCGATGCTGTCGATTTCGTATTCGATGGCTTTGCATAAACAACTGCCTTTCATCTTTTCACCTTAAACCGTTAAATAGCTTTATTCGCCATAAAAATTACAGCACGTTCCAAACCGGCATCCCGGTGAGTCTGCTTCCAAGCGGGGCGAGGTTTGCAACCCTGTCCGGCAGTTCTGTATTGTTCTATTAAGCATCGCACTAAGCTTAATAAAGATAAGGGATGTTATCGAGAGCAATGCTGACGCAATAGAGCTATTCTACGCACCTATTCAAAAGGATTTATCAAATCAAGACCGCAACTGCTAAAGTCCTTAATATTGCGGGTTGCGGGTTTAGCCATGCGACAACAGCCTCGCTTGGGTGAGGGCGTATGACTTCTGAAATGACATTAGTATCCAGAACCACCACAACAATAAATCCAATGGCTCATGCGGCATATGTTCAGGCCATTCCAGCTCAATGCCTTGCTTTTCACCAAACAGTTGCACAGTCATATCACCGAGTCTAATCGGGTTAGCAACGGCTTGTTTAAGAATGTGGCGTACTTCTTCTTCCATCGAAACGCCATGTGTCGCAGCACGTAGACGCAGTTTTGAAAAGACTTCCTCATCCAGTTTTCTAACACTTAAATTTGCCATGATAGATCTTCTGGAAAATGTTGATGGGACGATAGCATTCGATAACACGCGATTCAATTTAGTCCGTAGTCCGTAGGGCGGTTTCGCTTCAGCAAACCGCCATTCAACACACAATATCGCTACAACCGGACATAAAAATACCCGCGTGAAAAAGTCCGAGCAGGGGGGCAGGTTCAAGGCTTCGGTCATGGCGGATTGCTAGCGTGAATCCGACTTACAGCTTTTGGGTGGTGTTTGCCGGAAACGCCACCTCGCTATCGCTCGAACCGGCTTGTTTCGAACTACCGGGCTCTTAGGTCAAAACTGAACAAACGATACAAGCATCTTTATACTCAAAACCAGAGAGATAACAGCGAATATCTTTTTCAAATAAGCTTCAGGCAAACTATGGGAGCTGCGAGCGCCATAGGGAGCAGCAATAGAGCTACCAAGCGATATTGCTAAAAATGCCGGCACATAAATGTATCCAAGGGTATAGGGATTGCTTAATATTTTTGACCACCCGCTAATCGTGTAGCCAACAGCACCCGTGATAGCAATGGGAAATCCAATGGCAGCTGAAGTGCCAACGGCTCTTTGTATGTCCATATTTTTATAAACTAGGTAGGCAATAGTGAGAAAACCGCCACCAACAGCAGCCAGCGCTGATACAAATCCGATCCCAACTCCGGCTACAATTAATCCGCGAAAGGTTGTCGGTTTTTGGCTAGGTTTCGGTTGCCAATTAAGAAATATGTGCCCCGCTACAAGTGCCATGCACAGCACAAAAAACAGGGTAATGTAGGCTGGGTTAACGCTGGCGGCAACTTGGGTAACCAGAAAGGCACTCAGAATAATTCCGGGTGCCATTCCGCCAACGACCCGCCACACGATGGTGCCTCGAGAAGCATGTGCGCTGATGCTTGCTGTCGAAGAAATGATCATGCACGCCAATGACGTCCCTAATGCCAAATGAACGACGTTATCTGTGCCTATGCCTTGGTAAGTAAAAATAGATGCGAGCAAAGGAACCAGTATTCCACCGCCACCAAGCCCTAGTAAGCCCGCCATAAAGCCGACTAAGGCGCCCAACACAATGTACAACAATATCCATTCAACCCCAGGCATATAATTCCAACCTATTTGTTGGCTTTTTGGAGCAACCATGCGGTCTCCGTTGACGCAACTTTCCCCTTCAATCCGCCTGCGACATTCTTGCTTTCAACAGACATCAATTGGTAAGTAGCGCCATAATGTTGCTTCACTTCGTCCTCGTTAACTGAAAACGGTGGGCCACCTATAAGCTGTTGGTTGTATTCGTAAGTGATCAGTAACTGCGGTGCTGCGTCGGTTATACTCATCAGGTGTGACGTATATCGCTTCCGTATGCCAGCAGGCAGGGCAACTAAAGCAGCACGATCGTATATCGCGCTTATGGACCCAAGAGTTTCAGCAGACACAGCAAAAATATCGCCCACCAGTATGTCGATATTGTTAGCACTGTAGCGGGCCAATTCCCCAACTTTGGAGATTTCAGGCGCTAAGCCAAGTTCTTTAAACAACTCGTTAATGGCGAGTGCGCTCAATTCTGCGCCAACAACGCGGTAACCGCGGGCAAGCAACCAGGCAACATCACGTGTCTTGCCACACAATGGCAGGAAGACACGGCTGTCTTTCGGCAGATTTAATCTTCCAAAATGTTCTACCAGGAACGAGTTTGCCTCACTTTCATGAAAAGCGATCTCACCTCGCTCCCATTTTTGATGCCAAAAACTTGCTTTCATATCGACTCCTTAGATTTAAATAAAATAACACCCGCTTAATCGTTTAAATGTCGTGCTTAGTTGTGTTCTGAGCTATGATAAAAGTTCAAGTCAACTTGAAGTCAAGCATTAATTAGGATAGGTGAAATAATGGATATAGCTGAGGTCGCAAAGGCATCTGGATTACCCGCCTCAACACTACGATTTTATGAAGAAAAAGGACTGATTCAGTCAAATGGTCGAAGTGGTTTGCGCCGTCTATTCGGCGCCAATGTTATAGAACGGCTGGCTTTAATATCTTTGGGGCGTAGTGCCGGTTTCTCGCTTGATGAGATTGGTGCAATGTTTACTCCTGAAGGGCCTGATATTAATAGAGTGCTGCTTTTAGCTAAGGCGGATGAGTTGGACAGAAAAATTAAAGAACTGGCCTCTATGCGCGATGGGCTCCGTCACGCAGCGGTTTGCAATGCACCAAATCATTTTGAATGTCCAAAATTTCTTCGTCTCCTCCGTGTTGCTGGTAAAAATCGGTTTAGGCAACCCAATAAATTGAAGGTAAACAAACCTTAAGCGGGGATCCGGTAAGTTCATGGGCTACTCGGAAATAAGGGCTTCGCTAAGTTGAATAATCGGCTCTATGTCTGTGTAATTGGGTATGTCGCCTTGCAGCGCTTCGGCATGCGGCATGACAGCGGCCATGAAGTCTTCAGTCGAATCAAACAGAAAGTGGCACATGGCGATATAGGCCGCATCCGTTCGCGGCATCGCTCAGCCTAGTCCGCGCTCGACGAAACGCCTTTGAATCCGGAATGGGCGCTTAAAAATCCAATCGCCATCGGCATGTGCGTGTCGGTAAGTGTCAATATAACTGCGCCTAAATTCATCCATGGCTCCGGGTTCTGAGTCTGCATCCTTGGAAATGACGAAGTTTTTAGCGTTGGCTGAAGCATCTTGCTAATCCGGCCATTTTTTGACTGTTGGTATCTATAGCTGATGACAGGGATATAATGTGTTGTAGCGCAACCGGCAGGTTGCCATAAGATTTCTTGGTGCTACCCAGAGGCAACCTGCCGGTTGCGGCTACGAAACGACATCACACTACCATGCAAAATTTACCAATAAAACTCTATCGTGCGGCACAGGTCAGGGAACTGGATCGGATTGCGATACAGGAACGCGGCATTCCCGGTTTTGAATTAATGCGCCGGGCGGGACATGAAGTTTTCCTGTGTATCAAAAAGCAATGGTCGGACGTCCGGTCTGTAGTTGTTTTTTGCGGTTCGGGCAATAATGCGGGCGACGGCTATATCATTGCCAAGTTGGCGTTGGATGCGGGGTTGGAGGTTTGTGTCTATGCGGTTTCAGACCCTGAAAAACTAAATGGCGATGCGTTGACCGCATACCGGCAATATATCCAAGCTAATGGAAAGGTTTCTCTGTTCCAGGCCGGACACCCGCTTAACGCCGATGTGCTGGTTGATGCGTTATTGGGAACAGGGCTGGACAGGCCGGTCACCGGGCTTTATGCCGATGCGATACAGGCTATTAATGCCTATTCGGCCCCCGTCATTGCCGTGGATATTCCCTCCGGCTTAAACGCCGATACCGGCACGGTGATGGGTTGTGCGGTAAAAGCCGATTGTACAGTGACTTTTATCGGGCTGAAGCAGGGCTTATTCACCGGGCAGGCGGCAGAATATTGCGGCGAGATTGGCTATGCGGATTTGGGAGTGCCGGCTGATGTGTTTGATGTGCTTCAAGCTACGGCGACGCGTGTCGTCAAAACGGCGTGGCCGCGTCGTAACCGTTGCGCGCATAAAGGTAACTGCGGACATGTGCTGATCGTAGGCGGTGAGCTGGGCTATTCCGGTGCCACCAGAATGGCTGGCGAGGCGGCTTTGCGCGTGGGTTCCGGTTTGGTCAGCATCGCGACACGGGCCGAGCATGCCGGGCTGATGAATCTGAACAGGCCGGAATTAATGTGTCATGGCGTCGAAACTGCCGTACAGCTGGCGGCGTTGCTGGAAAAAGCCGATGCCGTCGTTGTCGGTCCGGGGTTAGGGCAAAGCGATTGGGCGAAAACGTTGTTTAATGCCGCGATAAGTTCCGGAAAACCGTTGGTTATCGATGCGGACGGTTTGAATCTTTTAGCTGCCGTACCGACAACAAAGCCGGATTGGATTTTAACGCCGCATCCCGGCGAAGCGGCCCGGCTTTTAAACTGCTCTACTGCCGACATTCAAAAAGACCGGTTTGCGGCTGCATTATCCCTTCAGGCGGGCTACGGTGGTGTTGCCATTCTTAAAGGCGCGGGGACATTAATTGCATTCGAACATCAACTCGTCGTTTCCAATACCGGAAATCCCGGCATGGCATCCGGCGGCATGGGCGATGTATTGGCCGGGGTGATTGCCGGTTTGTTGGTTCAGGGTTTATCTTTGCAGGATGCGGCGCAGCAAGGGGTTTATAATCACGGATTGGCGGCGGATTTGGCGGCTGAAAAAGACGGGGAAAGAGGGCTGCTGGCCAGTGACTTAATGCCTTATCTCAGGCAATTGGTAAATTGATAAGGCATTCATAAGTAAATCGGCGCAGGTGATTAAAATTTTTTTTATTCACCCGGAAGACACGAAGAAATAAAACTTCGTGCTCTTCGTGTCTTCGTGGTGATAAGTTTTTAATCGATTTTTTGTAGATTCACCTGTTATTAATGAGAAGTTATTTTGATGAAGACCTATTTAAAAGACACTGAAGCGACCGAGCAGTTTGGCGCTAAGCTTTGGGCTGAATTGCCGTCGAAATGCCTGATATTTCTGCATGGCGATCTGGGCGCAGGAAAAACAACGTTGGTCAGGGGTTTTCTCAGGGCGGCGGGTTATACCGGCGCAGTCAAAAGCCCGACCTATACGCTGGTCGAAGAGTATACGGTAGGCGGCCGCAAGATATTTCATTTTGATTTGTACCGGGTTGCCGATCCCGAAGAGCTTGAATGGATAGGCATAAGAGACTATTTCGATCAGGATTGCATCTGTTTTATTGAGTGGCCCGATATGGGCAAGGGTTTTTTACCTGAACCGGATAGAGTTATCAGCTTGGTTACGGATGGATTGGGTCGGTCGGTAGAGCTACGTAAGACTACTTAGCATTAAAAAATATATGTAACTGGTCTGGAAAAACAAACACATACTGCTATAATCTAAACCGGATTATCACTTTGTGAGTTATGTCGATGGAAAGTTACTGGAAGGTCTTGTTTATTATTGGATTACAGTTATTGGCTGTACCCGGTTATGCGGAACAGATCAATATTAGTGCATTGCGTTATTGGAATACGCCGGATCAAACTCAAATGCTGTTTGATGTGACATCCTCGCCTGAGCATCGGGTTTTTTTGATGAATAATCCGTCACGCTTGGTGATTGATTTGCGCAATGCCAACGTAAAGCAGGCATTAAGCCAACCGGCGCCATCTCACCCGCTGTTTTCTCATGTTCGTGTAGCCGCAAAAAATAAAACCGATATAAGGATTGTAGTCGACTTAAAAAGAGATATTAGCTCCAAAAATATGTCCTTAAGAACCAATAGCATGAATGGACATCGCTTGGTTATTGAGTTGTTGGGCAAAGCCCCGGACGCATCGGCCAAGGTTGCGGAGAAGGTGGAGCTTAAAACAACGGTCGGTAAAACGGCCCCTGTTAAAGTGGCCGACAGTAAAGCCATTGTGGAAAAACCTGTTAAGGAATCCTCAAAGGAAGCAGCTAAAAAGAGCGCGGCCAGTCCGGTTGAAGCAATAAAAGTCGCTAAACGAGATAAAGACATAGTCGTTGCGGTCGATGCGGGGCATGGCGGGGACGATCCCGGCGCTCATGGACAAAATGGCACCGAGGAGAAAAAAATCACTCTTGCCATTGCCAAAAAACTTGCGGGGTTAATCAATCAGCAGCCGGGCATGAAGGCCGTTTTGGTTCGCAAAGGCGACTATTACGTGGATCTTAGAAAAAGAATGCAAATTGCCAGGGCAGCCAAGGCCGACTTATTTATCTCAATTCATGCTGACGCTTTTCAGAACTCAACAGTCAAAGGCGCTTCGGTGTTTACCTTATCCAACAAAGGCGCAACCAGCGAGGCCGCGCGTTGGCTGGCGAATAGTGAGAATGCGTCGGACTTGGTTGGCGGCGTTAGTCTTAACGATAAAGAAGACGTGCTGGCTTCGGTGTTGTTGGATTTGTCTCAGACGGCTACGCAAGATGCCAGTGTGAATGTTGCCAGAAAGGTGCTGAAAAATTTCGAGCATATCGGTGAGTTGCATTACGCCTCGGTGCAAAAGGCCGGTTTTTTGGTATTGAAATCGCCTGATGTGCCGTCTATTTTGGTAGAAACGGCATTTATTTCCAATCCTTCGGAAGAGCTTAGGTTGGTCAATACCGCGCATCAAGCCAAGATAGCCGGTGCTATTTTTAATGGCGTGCGCAGTTATTTCAGTAAAGACATCCCCGCGGAAAGCAAGGTGGCGGCTTTAGATATGTAAGGGATAAGGCAAGGTCAAGCGGCGATTGCCGCAATGCCGGCAAGGAAGTGAGAATAATTGTCTCCAGTCATATAAAATACGCTCTTTGCTTTAGGCTTGTCGATGCGTATCCATTCACTCCCCACTCAACTTGTTAATCAGATTGCCGCAGGCGAAGTGGTCGAAAGACCTTCATCAGTGGTTAAAGAATTGGTTGAAAATTGCTTTGATGCGGGTGCCAGTCAAGTCAGTATTGAAATCGAGCAAGGTGGCGCAAGGCTGATAAAAATCAGGGATAACGGTTGCGGCATCGTCAAAGAAGACTTGCCTTTGGCCTTGTCCCGGCATGCGACCAGTAAGATTGCCAGCTTGCAAGACCTGGAGCAGGTGGTCAGCATGGGTTTTCGTGGCGAGGCCTTGCCCAGCATCAGCTCTGTTTCACGGCTCACGCTGATTTCACGCATTAGCGATGCCGATTGCGCTTGGCGCGTTAATGCCGACGGCACCGAGCAGGACTTTGATCCGCAACCCGATCCGCATCCGCAAGGTACCACCATTGATGTGCGCGACCTGTTTTACAACACGCCCGCCCGGCGCAAGTTTTTAAAAGCCGAAAAAACCGAATTTGCTCACATAGAAACTTTAATCAAACGCATGGCGTTGAGCCGTTTTGATATTGGTTTTATCCTCTCGCACAATCAAAAGGAAATACTTAATCTAAAGCCGGCGGTAACTGAGAGTGAGCGGGAGCAAAGAGTTGCCGGTATTTGCGGTTCGGCCTTCATTGAAAACTCAATCAAAATCGATTTTGCGGCGTCGGGCCTGCAATTGAGCGGCTGGGTCGGGCTGCCGACTTTTTCACGCAGTCAACAGGATATGCAGTTTTTCTATGTCAACGGCAGATTGGTCAGGGATAAGCTGGTTTCCCATGCCGTCAAACAGGCTTATCAGGATGTCTTGTTTCATGGACGGCATCCGGTTTTTGTCTTATATCTGACGCTTGATCCGACTCTGGTTGATGTCAATGCGCATCCGGCAAAGCTTGAGGTCAGGTTCAGGGAAGGTCGGTTGGTACATGATTTTCTGTTTTCGGCATTGCACCGTTCGCTTGCCGATTTAAGGCCGGGACACCACGTAATCGAGCAATCGGAGTCTGAATCTCCACAGCAAACACAACCTGTCTCGGACGCCAAGCCAAACAATGTAGCTTGGCTAAACGATAGCGCAACCCAACAATCAAGGCCCGGTTTTGATAATAAAACGGCCTATAGCTCAAGACCGCCGCAGCAAGCATCATTGCCTTTGCATGTAGAAGAAGCTATACAAGCTTATGCGTCGTTGTACCCAAAAGCGGAACCGGCGGTACAACCGGCCCGGCCGGAAACTAGGCCTTTAGGTTACGCTATTGCACATTTGCACAATATCTATATCTTGTCCGAAACGCCTAACGGCATCATTTTGGTTGATGCGCATGCTGCGCACGAACGGGTCGCCTATGAGCGATTAAAACAGCAATATCAAAACGGCGCTATACCCAGTCAACCCTTGTTGCTGCCGATTAAAATAAAAGTTAGTGCAGCGGAAGCGGATTTGGCCGAGCAGGAGCATGAATTTTTTAATACGTTGGGATTTGAAATCAACCGTTCCGGGCCGGAAACCATTATCCTGCGCTCAATACCCGTTTTATTGGGCAATATCGACATGGAAACGTTGGTTCGCGATGTGCTGGCTGATATAACCGAACACGGTATGAGTCAGCGGATACAGGAAAAATCCAATGAAATATTAGCCAGGGTAGCCTGTCATGGCGCCGTACGCGCCCGTCGTCGGCTGACCATCGACGAAATGAACGCCTTGTTGCGGGATATGGAACAAACCGAAAGAATAGGGCAGTGTAATCACGGCAGGCCGACCTGGATAGAATTGTCGACCAACGATCTCGATAAATTTTTTCTGCGCGGTCAATAAATTCATACTTGCGTAGGTGCGATCTTTCAGCAGGTTGTCTTTGCTTTAAAACATTCCGACATATGCAAAATAAACCCAATCCCCCTGTTATTTTTTTGATGGGGCCTACTGCCTCAGGAAAAACCGCTTTATCAGTGCAGCTTGCCCAAGCGCTTAACGGCGAAATCATCAGTGTCGATTCGGCGCTTGTATTTAAAGGCATGGATATAGGTACTGCCAAGCCCACGCAGGAAGAAAGGGGCGGCATTCCGCATCATTTGATAGATATACTTGATCCCGCCGAATCATTCTCTACCGGTCAGTTTAGAAAACAGGCGCTGGCCTTAATGGATGACATAACCCGGCGCGGGAAAATACCGATACTGGTTGGCGGCACCATGCTGTATTTTAACGTCCTGAATAATGGGCTTGCGGTGTTGCCCGAAGCCGATCCGGACATTCGGGCCAGGTTCGACCGGGATTTGGAGCGGCTGGGCAACGAAGTTCTGCACAGCCGGCTGGCTGAGATTGATCCCGAATCGGCGGCGAGAATTCATCCCAATGATCCGCAACGTGTGCAACGCGCTCTGGAAGTCTATGAAATCAGTGGCAAACCATTAACGTCTTTTTTTACAGCAGCCCAAGCGCAAGACATCCCCTATCAAAAAATAAAACTGGTTATTGCTCCGCAAGACCGAGCTATTCTGCACGATCTTATTGCCTGCCGGTTTAAACAAATGCTGGAGCAGGGATTTATTGAAGAAGTGAAAGCGCTTTATATGCGCGGCGATTTAACCGAAAAAATGCCGTCGATCAGGGCGGTCGGTTATCGACAGGCTTGGTCCTACCTGCAAGGCGAATACGATTTTGAAACAATGACAGAAAGGGCTATTATCGCCACCCGGCAATTGGCTAAGCGTCAGTTTACTTGGCTGCGCAGAGAAACCGATGCGGCACATTTTCAGACCGGGCAGCAAGATTTGTTAGTCGCAGTGTTAGAGGCGGTTAATGATCAGTTGTCGAGGATGAGGGTATAGCGTGAGAGTGGATCTGGGATGCTTATGCGGCTGTGTTTTGGCAATTTACGCATGACTTCAATTTTCTTGATTAAGGACATTGATGACAATACAGTGCGAGTTATCTTCGACAAAAATGCCGCGACATATTGCTAAATCAGCTAATGTGGCCGAATAGCCAGGGATAGTGTTAATTTTTTTAACGAAAACAGACGACGCATGAGCTCAGCAGATATGTGCGGTTAATGCACTATGCTGAGATTTGGGATGGATTACTCAAACGCAATGAGTTATCGAATTCAGTCGTGTCTTAGTGGGGCTTGCTTTTTAAAACCATTAGACTGCTCATATACGAGCTTGGCCCAAAAATTAATTAACTTTTGGGCCAAGTTTATGAGTTTGTTACGCTGGGGTTACATTCTCGGCTTGTGGACCTTTTTGGCCTTGTGTTACTTCCATAGTGACTTTCTGGCCTTCCCTTAAGGTCTTGCGACCGGCGCCGTTAATTGCACTATGGTGAACAAAAACATCTTTTCCACCTTCTTGTTCAATAAATCCAAAACCTTTTTCATCATTGAACCACTTAACGGTACCTACAACTTGCTCTGACATATCACACTCTTACTTAAAAAAATTCGCCAATTTTTGTCGGCGTTACAAATCCCAGCTTCATAAATAAAGCCGGCTCAAACTCTAGCTGGACCAGATGATAGCATTAAAGATGTGAACAGAGCAAAATATTTTAACTAGGTTCAAAGATAATTCCATAATGACCAAAACGTTGCTATCAAAAAAACCTTGAACGAGAGGGGTTTATTGCAAAATTTATGCGGGTTTGATGAGGCAATATCACAAGATAAGCGGCGTCAATCGACCTTGATTATGGTTGAATCATAAGTTCCCGATAAGTGCCTTGGTAATATAAAAGAGGTTTCCCCGAGCGGCAAATGCTGTCTTGTACTTCACCGATTATAATCCAGTGCGTGCCTGCATGAATTTTTTCTATGACTTTGCATTCCAGAGACATGATGCTGTTATCTAATATGGGAACTCCGGTAATACCCTTTGTCCACGGTGTATTTTCAAACCGTTGTTCTTGGCTGCTGCCGCCGGCAAATTGGTTGGAAACATCTTGTTGAGTTGAGCTTAAAACATTGACAGCGAAGTACTGGCTTTCTTGAATGCCAGTACCGGTGTCGGCGGATTCATTAATGCAAACCAATACTTGGGGAGGATTGATTGAAACGCTTGAAAATGCGGTTACTGTCATGCCTTGAAGACCGAACTTTTCAGAGTGTGTAGTAACAACGGTGACACCGCTGGCCCATAGTTGCATAGCCTTTTTAAAATCGTCAACACCAACAGTCATTAATTTCCCCGGTTATTTTTTATTAAAGATATCGCCTCTCTTTGATCTGGAAAAGGCAAAAAGTAGGCGTTTTGTTAAGATTACTCAGGCTTTATAATACAACACCGGGACATGCTTGTTAAATAATCGGGGGCGTGGCTATCCGGTTTTTCAAGAAATAACTAAATTCATTGCTCTGCGAACTTTACTAAAATATTAACGCGCCGATTTTTTTCTTTTCCTTCCGGTGTTGAGTTGTCGGCAATAGGCATAGTATCTGCATAAGTAATCGCGCGCAAACGGTTGCTGTCTAGTTGTTGCAAGACCAGAAAGTGTAAAACGCTGGTAGCTCTGGAGGCCCCCAATTCCCAATTAGAAGGAAACTGGGCGGTTTTGATGGGGATGTTGTCTGTATGCCCTTCAATTAAAATTAGGCCTACCGATTGTTTGAATAAGGGCATAAGACGTTTGAGCAAGGCTCCGCCAGAAGCGGTTAGATTTGCTTCTGAAGATTTAAACAATACTTTGTCCTGAATTTCAAGTTGTGCATAGCCTTGGGTGACTTTTATGTTGACGGCTTTATCAAGACCAAATTCATCAATTACTTTGGTTAATTGTTGTTGTAAATTGTTTTCTTTCGTTAATCCGGCCGGGGCTTGCGGGCTGTCAGCCGTATTGGCATTGGCTACGGTTTCAGGCGTAACTTTAATTTCCGGTGTGTTAGTGGGGGCAATGCTGATATTTTCTATGGATTCAGTTTTGGTGTTAGAGTTATCCGGTGGTATTTCGACTTTATGTTCAGTAAGTGGTGCGATTTGTTTTATGGCTTCATTGTCTACAGCAACGGGGGGCGGAGGGGTTATGGCGGGAGCGGTAGCAACAGAGGGGCAGATTACTGCTGCTGTTTTTGCGCGCTGTTTATTGGCGGCCGCTTGTTGCTGTTCCGTGTTTATGCCGCTTACAGTAATTAATGTGATTACCAGCATGACGATGAGCACAAACACATCCAGATAGGTTAATAGCCAGTTTTGTGAGTTGCGAGTGCTTGGTTGGGCCAGTAAATCTTCTAAAGACAGAGAGGATTGTAATTTTAAAAATGGATCTTTACTCATTTTGATCGGTTTATTAAGGGATTATGCGGGCTGGGTTGATAATCTCGTCAGTCTTTTAATTCATTGTCATAGTGCATAATGAATGATTTGAGTGTTTCTCGTACAAATGACGGGCTGCGACGATCTGCTATCAGTGTAATGCCCTCCATGACCATGCTCATGATCATAATGCGCTGTTCAGTGCGTCTTTCCAGTTTTATGGCAATAGGATTAAAGACAAGATTGGCCATGATGAGGCCGTAAAAAGTTGTAATTAAGGCAGTACCCATGCTGTAGCTTATGCCTGCTATATCTTTAAGCTCAATGATTTGCAGCATGTTTATCATGGCTATCAGGGTGCCGAGCATGCCGAATGCGGGAGAGTAAGCGGCCAAGCTGTAAAATATGCTGGCTTCGGCTTTTTCTTTGGCTCTTAAGCGGGCAATGCGCCATTTTAGTAGCGACAAAATATCTTCTATCGGCGTATGGTCTACAACAAGTTGAAAGCCGGTTTTTAAATAAGGGTTGTTGATGTTGTCGATAATGTTTTCTATAGCCTGCTTATCCTTGTTAAACCACATTTGAGAAACGGCGATAATTTCGTTGGCTTCCTTTTGAGGATTTAAGCTTTCATAAAAGAAAATAAGCTTGAGCGATTTCAAGCTGTGTTTAATATCTCTTAAGGGATAGCTTAAAAAAATAGCGGCAATAGTACCGCCAACGACAATCACCAGTCCTGTCAAATTGAAAAAAGAAAGCGGATCATTGGCAGCAAATATAATAATGAAAATGAATAGGATAATGCTTAGTAAAATACCCAATGCTGTTGAGTAATTAACTCTTTTTGGAAGTGTTTTCATTAAGGGTTTACTGAATTTCATTTTGTAATAATGTCGGAACATGTTGATTATGTGGGTGTTGATGACTTGCTATGCGATAAAATCATATTACATCAATGCGGGTAAATCTACTTATGTATAAATACGGATATATAATGTATATTAGTGGCCTTTCAAAGTGGAAATGCGGCAATTTTTTTATAACCGGCTGTTTTATAATTAATCGATAAAGGGATGAAAAAAGTTATGATTAGTGTTCTGCTTGTTGATGATCATGAGCTTGTTCGAACCGGAATTGAATCATTATTGAATGATGCCGAAGATATAACTGTTATCGGTGTGGCTAAATCCGGTGAAGAATCTGTTGATACGGTTGTTACCCTGTCGCCGGATGTTGTATTGATGGATGTTAACATGCCTGGGATAGGTGGCGTAGAAGCTTGTCGTAGAATTCTGCAACAGGACGCTGACGTAAAGATTATAGCCTTATCCGTTCACAATGACGGCCCTATTCCGCATCAATTACTCAAGCTTGGCGTGCTAGGTTTTATTTCTAAGGGGTCGCCTGTAGATGAGATGATTAATGCAATTCGGAGGGTAATGGAGGGTAAGCGTTACCTGTGTTCCGAGGTCGCTAACAATCTGGCTTTTCAGGGCTTGCCTGGAAGCAATGAATCGCCATTTGCACTGCTTTCCCAAAGAGAAGCCGAAGTTGTTACTTTAATTCTTCAGGGGAAAACCATCAAGGAAATGTCGGAAATGTTGGTTTTGAGTGACAAGACAGTAAATACTTACCGTTATCGTCTTTACAGTAAGTTGCATGTAAAAAATGATGTTGAATTAATCCGCCTGGCGATTAAATTCAGTTATATCGATGACGCCTTGATTTAAGAAGGTTCAGATTTCCACGTTAAATTGCGGAAATCTGAGACGTTAGTAAAGTTTGACTTGCTGGTTATTTCAGTTTACGCCGGGGCCGAACTGCATTTCCCTGGCCTTGTTAAATGCAAATCTAAAGTCAATAAACAGAGGCTGTTCAGGCCCCAGCATTGCTTTTAGTAATTCATGTTGTAGTTGAAACTTAACGTTCCCAATAGCTAAAGCGCCGATACCTATTGCGCCTTGGGCATTTGTCGCATGGATGAGCGGTTCGCCGCAGTCGTCGTTTTTAACGCCCTCTATACCGAAAGGCGGAACGGCATTAACATCGCCGGCCACTTTCAGCTGTGCGGCCTCTTTTAATACGCCTGCGTTTAAAACCTGAATGCCCGCTTTGGCTGTGCAGAAAATAATGTCGGTATGAGCCACCAGTCGGGCTTTATCGGCGTCGGAATTGGCCAACGCCCCTTTAAGCGTGCAATTAAAGCGACGATTGTAGGCTTTAGCAACATCCAGGGCTGTATCAACTGATAAGTGATCCGTTATTGTCACATCGGCGCCGGCTAATGAGGCGATAATGCCTGTAGCAATACCGACGGGGCCTGTTCCGCCAAAAATAACAACGGAGCAATCTTTCAGTTCTTTACGATGCTTTGCTTTCAGTTCTTTCTCGGCACAAGTAACTAATGCCGCAGCCGTGGTAAAAGCACCGCTGGGATCGGCAAAAACCGAGACATCAAAAGGCGGGACCATGGCTTGTTTGCTTGTTTTCAGCATGTCCATGGCCAAGCCTAAATCGCGGCCGCCGATAAAAATTCCGGTGCGTTTTACGCCTGATGGGCTGCGGGAGAAGGTGGCATCTTGAGTAAGTCCATAAACGCTATCCAATTTGACGTTGTTATATGGGATAAGCACATCAAATCCTGCATCCAGAGCCATGTTAATGTCGAATGGGCTATTGTTCGGCATGGGGTCAAGCATATGAAGAATGCTGCGTTTTGCCATTAGGGTTCCTTGTTTATTATGCAGGTTAATCCGAAAGGTTAGACTCAAGAGCTTGATTTAATATATTCTCTTGCGGTTTCAAAAGCATGTTCAAAATGCAGATAAACAGGTTTGTCGCTATTGATCATTTTTTTCAACAATAGGACTTGAGTCTGGAATTTAATGTTACCGATTGCCATAGCGCCTAAGCCGACAGCGCCACTTTTTGAGCCCTCAATGGCGGTGCCGTTATGGAAGGCGTCAACGCCCGCGATGCCGGCCGGCGGTACGGCATTTGCGTCGGCGGCCACTTTGAGTTGCGGAGCCGATGCGATAAGTTCCGCGCTTAATAATTCAATACCGGCAGCGCCGGTTGCAAAAACAACATCGGCAGTTTTGATGTATTCCGCTTTGTCCGCATCTGCGCCGGCTTCAATAGTAATTTTACCTTCGCCGAATTCATTGTTGCACATGTCGGCAATGGCTTGAGCTTTATCCAGTTGACGTCCAATGAGTTTTACTTTTGCTCCGTCTTGGGCTGCGATGACAGCGACTACTTGGCCAACAGGTCCGGTTCCGCCCAGTACCAGGATATTTTTTCCTTCCAGAGTGGTGTTGAATTTAGCCATCAGTTCACGTTCAACTGCCGCAACCATACCGGCTGCGGTAGTAAATGCTCCGCTAGGATCGGCAAATACGGAAACTTCAAAAGGAGCGAACATTGAGCGTTTGGCTATGTTCAGCATATCCATAGCTTGTTTGGTATCGCGTCCGCCAATGAATATTCCGGTGCGTTTTAAATTTTTAGGGCTGCGCGAAAAAATAGCGTCCTGCACTAAGCCTTGAATTTCGCTGGGTTCAACATTGGTATAGGGTAAAGCGGAAACCCAGCCCGCATCCAATGCCATATTGACATCAAACGGACTCAGGTTTTTAGCTGTGGTTAGCATATGTAAAATGAACGGCTTTTCCATGGTATCTCCTTTATGTATTTATCCGCTAAGTATAAAAGAAAACACAGCAGAATAAAAATGCCCATGCGCATTTGAGTTTTAAAGCCGTGTTGAACCTGTGTATTATTGAAACAGTTTTATGTTTTCGAGGTTGCAATGCATATTGTTGTTTTAGTTAAAGGTTGGCGGACATGAATGATCTAAAAAACCGGCAAAGGCGCCTGGCTTATGATGCCCGCAATAAGCAAATAGATAAGGAAGCGATAAGTCGGACTATTTGCGCGCAATTCGTAGCGCACCCGGTTTATCGACAGGCCGAAACGGTGATGTGGTATGTCCATTGCCGCTCGGAAGTCAGGACTCAATCGGCATTGTTAGGCGAACTGGAAGCTGGTAAGCGTATAGTCATCCCCTACTGCACTAAAGATGAGCAAGGGCGCAATAAACTGGGTTTATGGCGGTTGGAGGATTTTGCAGAACTGGTTCCGGGAACGTGGGGGATTTTAGAGCCGCCCAAACAACGTTGGGGCGAGTTGGGAAAAGAAGTTGCCTTTGAACAGCTTGACTGCGTGATGGTGCCGGGCGTGGCTTTCGATCGAAATGGCGGGCGCTTGGGTAATGGCGCGGGTTATTATGATCGTTTGTTGGCGAGTGTCAGAGCCGACGCCGTATTAATCGGCGTTTGTTTTGAATCTCAGTTGGTTGAGCAAGTCGCCATGGATGCTCATGATGTAATGATGGATATTGTAATGACGGAAAAAAACCTTTATGCCGGTAAAGGACGGCAGTTTTCTAACTGATGGATTTTCAAGTATTGAAAGACAGCATCTATTCCTCTCCAGCTTTTGTTTTGGATGAAATAGAAATTGCCAAGGCCTTGGATGTATTGGCTGAGCTAAGAAGCCAATCCGGCTGCAAGATTTTATATTCCATAAAATCATTGCCTTTTTCAGCCGTCTTGGAGTTGGCGAAGCCGTTTGTTGACGGCTTTTCAGTCAGTTCCTTATTTGAAGCGCGGCTGGCCAATGAGATGCTTCGACAGGACTCAGCACAGATTTTGGCAGGGCAGGGCAGCATTCACTTGACTACGCCCGGTATAAGGCCTGATGAACTTGAAGAGTTAAGTGTGCTGTGTTCGCATATCAGCTTTAATTCTTTGCCCCAGTATCAACGGTATTCTGAGACAGCTGGGGCGCAGTCTTCAATCGGCTTAAGAGTTAATCCGAAATTGTCTTTTCTGCATGACGATCGATTCGACCCCTGTCGGCAGCATTCAAAGTTGGGCGTGGCTATTGAAGCGTTGTGTCAATCGATTTGCCTGGATCGAATTGAAGGATTGCATGTTCATAACGTGTTTTCCGCCACGGATTACACCCCGTTAATTAAAACTATCGATAAGCTTCGGCAATATTTGGGGGCAGGATTAGCTGAATTGGAATGGTTGAATATCGGCGGCGGCTATTTGTTCGGTCAAATTGAAGACCATAGCCCGTTTGTTGATGTGGTCAATAAGCTGAAACATGATTTTGGCGTTGAGGTTTATATTGAGCCAGGCAAAGCGATCGTAGGTCGAGCCGGGCATTTAGTGGCGACGGTGCTCGATCGTTTTGTCAGTGACGGTGAAACCATCGTCATACTGGATACCTCGATCAACCATAATCCCGAAGTATTTGAATATCAGCGTCAGCCTGAATTACATGAGCACGAACCCGACGGACAATATGCCGCTATCCTGGCGGGCTGTACCTGCCTGGCGGGCGATGTGTTCGGACAATATCGATTTAAAGAACCCTTGGAAGTAGGAGATAAAGTGGTTTTTAAAAATGTCGGCGCTTACACCCTGATTAAGGCGAATCGGTTTAATGGCTATAACCTGCCGGATATTTACCTGAGCAATTCTTTGCGGGTGAAAAAATTGAAACACTACGATTATCAGGATTATCGGCGGCAATGGCTGGCTGATTAAGAATCAGGGTTGGAGCTTTAGTGATTCAGCACTCATTAAGTTATAAAACGGTACATTTTTATCAAAAAAAGGCTAACAACATGAAAGCAATAATGATGACGGCCATCGGTAATTCCGACGTTCTGGAATTGCACGATATTGACGAGCCGGAAATTTCTACGGCAACACAGGTTAAAGTCAGGCTTAAGGCCGCGGGTGTCAACCCTGTCGATACCAAGATCAGACGTAACGGCTTGCTTTACGATCATCCATTGCCCGCGGTATTGGGCTGTGACGGAGCGGGAGAAGTCATAGAAACAGGCAGTGCAGTCAGCCGCTTCAAACCGGGCGATAAAGTCTGGTTTTGTCATGGCGGGTTAGGTCGTGAACAGGGTAATTACGCCGAATACACGGTGCTTGATCAACGCTGGGTCGGTTTAATGCCGCAGACTTGTTCGTTTGCCGAGGCTGCGGCACTGCCGCTGGTGTTGATTACCGCATGGGGCGGCCTGTTCGAGCGCGGCGGATTGCAAGCCGGGCAAACCGTGCTGATTCATGCCGGAGCCGGAGGCGTAGGGCATGTAGCGATACAATTGGCAAAACTAAAAGGAGCCCGAGTGCTTGCTACGGTGCGTTCCGGGCAAAAAGCGGAATTTGTCAAAGCGATGGGCGCTGATGAAGCGATCCTTTATATGCAAGACGGTCTTGCCGATGCGGTCAATGAACTGACCGGCGGCAAAGGCGCCGATCTGGTTTTCGATACCGTGGGTGCCGAGGTGTTTAAAGCAAGCATCCCGGCGACAGCGCACTTCGGTCGCCTGGTGACCTTGCTCGATCCGGGTGAGTTGAGTCTGGCTGAAGCCCGGATGCGCAATTTATTAATTGGTTTCGAGCTGATGCTAACGCCGATGCTTAGAGATTTGCCCGAGGCAAGAGACAAACACGTTGAGATTTTAAAGCAATGCGCGCAGTGGCTTGATAAAGGACTGTTAAAAACCCATATCAGCAAGCAGTTGCCGTTGGCAGAGGCCGCCAAGGCGCATGAGCTGATAGAAACGGGGCATAGCACCGGAAAAATTGTGTTGCTTATATAAACGCGGATAACAGAGGGTTGCCGATTCAGGCGATACTAATTTATGTATAATAACAGTCGTTAATTAAGAGAATGTTGTAAGAGGTTATGGCAGAAAAATCCAAAAAAAGCGGATCAGGCAGGTACGACACTAAAAAACCGGTGTCCAAAAAACCAACTAAAAAATCAACGTCCCATTGGTTGAGAAACACAGTACTGGTATCCATGCTTGGATTTGCGTTTATGTTGCTGAGTTATCTGGGATACCTGGATTACAACGTTCGTACTCAATTTGAAGGCAAACGCTGGGCTATTCCCGCGCGGGTTTATGCCAGTCCGGTAGAACTCTATGCCGGCTATAACCTGACTGCCGCGAAGTTTGAAGAGTTATTGCAGACCCTGCATTATCGACTGGATGTTCATTTATCTTCGGAAGGCACCTATTTCAAAAGCGGTTCGCAAATCAGCGTAAAAACCAGAGAGTTTACTTTCTGGGATCAAGCCCAGCCCAGCAGCGTTATGCGGGTGAATTTTACCGCGTCAGGCATCACCAATATCGTTGATGCGACGCAAACTAAAGATCTCGCCATTGTACGGCTCGATCCCGTGCAAATCGGCAGTTTATATCCCACCATAAAAGAAGACCGGATCTTGATTAAGCTGGAAGAAGCGCCTGATATGCTTATCAAGGGCTTGCTGGCTTCGGAAGACCGGGATTTTTATCAGCATATCGGCATTTCATTTAAGGGCATCGCCAGGGCAATGTGGATGAATGTGCTTGCCGGCCACATGGTGCAAGGCGGCAGCACGATCACTCAACAGCTGGTCAAAAACTTTTATTTGACCTCGGAACGCAGTTTGACGCGTAAAGTCAAAGAAGCCTTGATGGCGCTGATTTTGGAATATCGCTACAGCAAAGACGAAATTCTGGAAGCCTATTTGAATGAAATTTATCTGGGACAGGATGGCGCCAGCGCCGTGCATGGCTTCGGTTTGGCGAGTGAGTTTTATTTCGGCAGTTCTCTAAAGGATCTGCCGTTGGAGCATATCGCTTCGCTGATTGCGTTGGTTCGCGGGCCGTCTGAATACGATCCAAGACGCTATCCGGACCGTTCGCTGCAACGGCGCAATCTGGTGTTGGAAGAGATGGAAGCGGAAAGCTATATCACTAAAGAGCAAGCGGCTGCGGCAACAGCAAAGCCCTTAAATGTGATTGCCAATACCCACCGTTCAACCAATCGCTATCCCGGCTTTCTCGATCTGGTCAAACGGCAATTAAAACAGGAATACAAAGAGGAAGATTTAACATCTCAGGGGCTGAGGATTTTCACCACGCTGGATACGCGGGTTCAGGATGCGCTGGAAGACACGCTGTCTAAAAAATTGGCGCAGTTGGAAAAACTGCCCAAAGCGAATGACCTTGAAGCCGCAGCTGTAGTGACGCGTAGAGATAGCGGCGAAATAGCCGCGCTGATGAGCGGTCGTGAAGTGTCCAGTGCCGGATTTAATCATGCGTTGGATGCGGTCAGGCCGATCGGCTCATTAATCAAGCCGGTCGTGTATTTGACGGCTCTGGAATATTCCGACAAGTACACCATTACCACGCCGGTTAGCGATACCGCCATTTTGGTCAGGGGAGCGGGAGGCAACGACTGGAGCCCTAAAAACTATGATCACCAAGAACACGGCATGGTAGGCTTTCATACGGCACTGGCGCATTCTTACAACTTGGCTACCGTTCGGATAGGGATGGATATCGGCGTAGCCAGGGTTGCTAAAACATTAAGAAGTATGGGCATCACCCGGCCGGTTGACCTGTTTCCGTCGTTTCTGCTCGGGGCCGCGCAATTAACGCCGATGGAAGTAACCCAGATGTACCAAACATTGGCCGGCGACGGGTTTTCAACGCCGTTAAAGGGTATCAGGGCAGTGGTTGCAGCCGACGGCACACGCTTGCAAAGTTACCCGTTTACCGTGAGGCAAGTGCTCGATCCGGCGGTAACCTATATCGTCAATACTATCTTGCAGGAAGTCATGCATGAAGGTACCGGACGCTCGGCATATGCATCTTTTCCGGCAGACTATGGCTTGGTCGGCAAAACCGGCACCACCAATGATGCAAAAGACAGCTGGTTTGCCGGTTATACGGGGGATTATTTATCGGTGGTCTGGATTGGCCGGGACGATAACAAACCGGCCGGATTAACCGGGGCAACCGGCGCTTTGCAGGTTTGGACATCGTTAATGAAACAGATTTCGACCCAGCCGGTGACCTTGATTCAGCCGGATAACATTAAGATGGCCTGGGTCGATCCGGCTAACGGCTTGGCGGCGAATGAAAATTGCTCCGGCGCGAAGCAGTATCCCTTTATCGTCGGCTCTGCGCCGGAAGAATCTTCGCCATGCGTCGATTCACCCGTTAATCAATTTGAAACATTGGTTAATGAATTGTTACCGAATAATTAACCAGGGTATTTATGAGTAAAATTACAATTTTTGCAGGATTGCTCGCAATGCTGCTTTTTAATACAACAGGCTACGCAGAAGACAAGCCGGTCAAGCAGCTGAAAGCGTTTTTGAAGAACACAAAGTCACTCACTGCTGATTTTAAGCAGGTATTGATTAATGAAGCGGGCAACCCCACTCAAACCAGTTACGGCGTTTTTTACCTGCAACGGCCGGGAAAGTTTCGGTGGGATTATTTAAAACCGTTCCAACAGCAGATTATCTCTACGTCGGGAAAAGTCTGGTTTTATGATACCGATTTAGAACAGGTTACCGTCAAACAACTCGATGAATCCGTGGGTTCAACGCCTGCATTATTATTAAGCGGCGAAATATCATTGGACGACAACTTCACCATGGAACAGCAGGGCGTCGACGGTAATTTAATGTGGATAAAGTTATTGCCTAAAAACCAGGAAAGCAGTTTTAAGTACGTTTTGATTGGGTTGAATAACGATTCGTTGGGCGGTATGGAGTTGAGCGATAACTTCGGCCAGCTGACGCGTATTTATTTTTCCAATGTCATTTTGAATCCGCCGTTAAAGCAGACGCTGTTTGAGTTTACTGCGCCGAAGGGCGTCGATGTTTTTTCTGATTGATGAGGAGCAGGTTCAAGGTGCAAGGTCAAAGGTTCAAGTCACCTTTAACCTTGTACCTTGAACCTCATGTATGCTTTTCGATGATTTAACCACGCCATTGGCCGACCGGATGCGGCCGGCAGCGCTGACCGATTACGTCGGTCAACAACATATCCTCAAACCCGGCAAGCCGCTTTACGAAGCCATTGCTTCGGGCCGTTTGCACTCGATGATTTTCTGGGGACCGCCGGGTACCGGCAAAACCACGCTGGCGCGGCTCATTGCCCAGCATTCCGATGCCGAGTTCATGCCGATTTCGGCGGTGCTGTCCGGCGTCAAGGAAATAAGGGCGGCGGTAGCCGAGGCCAAAAAAATCCAGCTGGAACAACATCGGCGCACCATCTTGTTCGTCGATGAGGTGCATCGCTTTAACAAGTCGCAGCAGGACGCCTTCCTGCCGCATGTCGAAGACGGCACGGTTTACTTTGTCGGCGCAACCACCGAAAACCCGTCTTTCGCGCTGAATAATGCGTTATTGTCCAGGGCGCGGGTCTATGTGCTGAACGCCTTAACGGCGGATGATTTACTGGCGGTGATCGATAAAGCCCTGAGCGACAAAGTGCGCGGCTTGGGCGGACTGGCTATCGAAATGGCCGACGACATAAAACAGCAGTTCGCCCAGGCGGCCGACGGTGATGCCCGAAGACTGCTCAATTTGCTGGAAATTGCCGTAGAACTTGCCGCCGCCAAGGGCGGGCAAGTGGTTAACGAGGTCATTGCCAAAGAAGTGCTGTCGGGCGGCGTGCGGCGCTTCGATAATCAGGGCGAAGAATTTTATAACCAGATTTCGGCGCTGCACAAATCGGTGCGCGGCAGTTCGCCCGATGCCGCGCTATACTGGTTGTGCCGGATGATGGATGGCGGCTGCGACTTGTCCTATCTGGCCCGGCGCGTCGTCAGGATGGCCTCCGAAGATATAGGCAATGCCGATCCCAGGGCCTTGCAGATTTGCATCAATGCCTGGGAAGCCCAGGAGCGCCTAGGCAGCCCCGAAGGCGAGCTGGCCTTGGCGCAAGCCGTCGTTTATCTGGCTTGCGCACCGAAAAGCAATGCGGTTTATATGGCTTACAACGCGGCAATGGCCGATGCCAGACAAAGCGGAAGTTTGGGTGTGCCGGTACATTTAAGAAATGCGCCGACCAAGCTGATGAAATCGCTGGATTACGGCAAGGAATACCGCTATGCCCATAACGAACCGGAAGCCTATGCCGCCGGGGAAAATTATTTTCCCGATGAGTTGGCGGGCAGGCAATATTACCAGCCGGTAGACCGGGGCTTGGAAATCAAGATCAAGGAAAAGTTAAAGCACTTGAAAGCGTTGGATAAGGGCGCAATTTAGACGATGTCTGGTAAAGAATATACCTCGTATAATTTATTTTTTATTCACCACGAAGGACACGAAGTTTCTGCTTTTTCTTCGTGCTCTTCGTGTCTTCGTGGTAAGAAAATAATGCGTAATTCGGGTATGTTTTTTCATGGAAATGACCTTAAGTGAATGACTATTCGGTAACTGGAAAATAGTTGGGGTTCATTGGCTTACGGCACTTCATTGAAAAACGTTTATAGGCAAGTCATAATGACCAAAAGGCAATTACTGGGAATAACATATGACAACTACACAAGTATCCGTAGCAGAAGCCAAATCACATATTTCAGAACTCATAGCCAAGAACCAGTATTCTCATCAGAGATTTATTATAACCAGGCGGGATAAGCCTGTTGCCGCATTGGTTAGCCTTGATGACCTTAATATTTTGGAACAATACGAAGAAAAACAAGGTTTAGCCGCAATCGCAGGAAAATGGCAAGGTTTTGATGAAGTCACGGATGCGATGGGCGGCATAGAAACTTTGTGTGCGAAGGGTGGAACAGGGCGCGATGTTTCTCTTTGATACGGATACGATTACCAATATTGTAAAACCGCGACCCTCACAAAATCTGTTAGCCAAGTTAGAACAAGTATCAAAAAACCAGCAGTATATCTCTACGATCACTATTTCCGAGATTGTCTATGGCGCAGAAAAAAGCCAACGTCCTGAATATCACTTAAACAACCTGGAAACCATTTTATTGCCGGCGGTAAATATAGTCGGCTTTGATGCCAAAAGCCGCTTAATGTTTGTGGCCGGATTCGCGCAGAACTTGAGAAACGCGGCACGCCACTCGATTTAGCCGATCTTGAAATTGCATCTATTGCAATTGCGAATAACTTAACCTTAATTACCAAGAACGTACGGCATTTTGATCGTGTGCCATTGCTTAAATATGAGAGCTGGTTGTAGAAATAGACCTTCTTTTATGGGGAGTTATGGAAGGCTGGGGCATGTGGCTTTATTCGAAATGTTAAATGTATACTCATCACAGTCGCGTAGGTCTGGTTAGCGTAGCGTAACCCGACCTACCGGGCTTATTAATAGGTTGAACCATAAATGGGTTTAGATGCAGCAAAGCTATGAGACGCGTCTGTCGCGAACGATAGTTTTCAGTCCCAGTAGCGTTCTGACCAGCCTTTGACTTGCGGTTCTAATCCCCATGCGCGATAGATGTATTCTTTCCAGTAATCATGCTCCCGGAGAGAGTTTCCAATGAACAAACCATCCTCAGATATTCTTTCTAAATGAAGAAGATTAGTCAGATCATCCCTATCATCACTGTTCATCTTTTTTTGAATCAGGCGACTTCGGTCTGATTTAATTGTGAAACCTTTATAGTTACCAACTACTCCCCATTTTTTGTTACTTCGATTTTCAAGACCCGCTTTAATAATCTTTGCAATCAATTTCTCATCACAGTATGACTCGTTGATTATTGCCTCTATAGATGGGTGGAGACTATCGGGTTTTGCCTCTTTTAGCGCTTCCTCTATCCTTGCGTGCCATTTCTGTTTGACATCATCGTCTGCGATTGTCGTTTGAAGTTCTGAAAGCGCTTTTTTAGCTAAATACTGCTCAAGGCAAAGATCTTTTTCTGTTGCATATTTCAAATCACTCTGAATAGATCGGAATGACGAATTGTCAAGCCATACTGGGCACTGGCTTCTTGACAGAACTTTAGTCGATTTTGATGGCGCGACAACCAAAGCTTCCAAGGCTGGAATTGCCTCACGTAAGCGGCTAAGACCAATCATGGTGATGGCACCGATTCGAACTAAAAAGTCATCGTGATCGAAAAGTTCAACGAATCTATTTCCCTGCCGACCTAACACCTCGATTACAGCCTTTGCTCGATGTTCTCCGTGCCAATAGCCGTGACATGCTCTCGCGATCATAATCATAGCTTCGATCGTTTGAAATTTCGCCAGAGCTTTCATGGCATGCGCAACAACAACGTACTGGTCAGTGACACGATGCATACGGGTTGTAACTGTCCGTTCTATAAGTGGAATAGCAAACGATGGCGGACAAGATGCAAGGGCAAGAATCGCTCTCCTTCTTATTCGAAGATCATCGTCGGTAACAAGTCGACCCACCGCTTCGATAAGCTCTGGTGTTGGAATTCGTTTGAATCGCCCGAATTTCAATAACTCAAGAGCCTCTGCTTGGACTTCTTTGTGTGGTACATCCAATAAATCGATGAGTGCATGAAAAACTCCGTCATCGATCTGGTCTGGTGGTAATTTTCGAAACGCTTCGATCACCACCCTTTCCCATGTTGGGCCGAGTCCAATCAGGACAGGCCATAGAGCAATTGCGCGAACTTCTTTAAGCATGAGCGCTGCATAGAGAATAACGCCAAAGACTTGGCTGAAGTCCGCGTACTTTGTTGTAAGGCTTACGACGCGCTCACCGATCTCCGATGGTTGTAACGCCTGCCACTCCGCAAGAAGAGCTTTGGCCATTGCATATTCCATAAACTCTTCAAATACAAAAGCTACAAGCTTTTCATCGCCAGCTTTAAGCGCGGAGAGTTCTTCGAGAATGATGTGTTCATCAAGTATTCTGCCGTATGGAGCAGATAATCGTGACATGGCGTTGGAAGAGTGAGTAAGGTCAATGGCTTTCGACGCAGAAATTGCTCGAGTATTTTGCTGTAGCATGTGGCTAGCAATTCCAAGAATACAACTGCTTACATATTGAGAAATTTCTGAAAGAATTCCTAACTCGCCTTGGTTAAGCATTCGCTCGGCAATTGAATACAGTTTTGTGTCCCAATATCGGTCGAAAAGATCCTTCAAGCGTACGTCTCGCAAAATTCCAATTTGCTTTCCACGATGAGTTTCACAAAAGAACCGCAAAAGTAACGGATGGCGAAGTTGCTCCCTAGCGTTCCCTTCGGGGTGGACAGAAATATCGTATTCATGGAAGTACGTGGAAAATGCATTCATACTCTCCTCGTAATTGAAATTTCCAAGAAGGCGTTTGTTATTTTTTCGACTGTTATCTTTCTCAGAATATTTCAAAAAATCATCCCACCAAGGAGCATCGAATAGTCCCCAATAATAATCTCGACAGGAAATAATGACTGATACTCCTGCACTGCGTGCTTCAGAGAGAAACACTTCCAACTCGCGTCGCAATTTCGCTGGATCATGAAACTCATTTATTGCATCAATTACAACAATAATACCTTCTGGCGTAGCTTTCGCTAAATTCGCAATCGCTGCGGTTATACAACTCCGGCGACGTTCCACTTTCGTAATATCACTAACAGCACTAAACAGGGAGCTCCACAATCCCAGTTCATCATCAAGCCGTAACTGAGCGCCGACTAACAGGAACGTTGGGCGACGAGAAGCGCTTGTGTTTGCGAGCCGACAGAGCAGATTAGTTTTACCACAACCGGCTGATGCTAAGATTAGAAAGCAGCAAGGCTGAGCGGCAGTCGTCGTAGCCAACCATTTTTCAATGTCACTTTCCAGTTCTCTCGGAACATAATACTTATCGGCATATTTAAGGGAAATATAGGACTGTGAAAATTGCTGATTGAGTTCCTCTCTCGCTGCATTTGCTAAACGTGTAAGTGTGGTTTCAAGACTTGGCTGCGGTGCTTGAGTTACCCACGATTTGAGGAGGTTTACAATCTCGGCATACGTTAATTCCTTACCAGTTGTGGAATATGCAGCCAAACGAGCTATTAACGCATCAGCCAGCATTTCCCGATATTCAGCAGAATTCGGTTCAATCACCTGCCCACGAAGGAATCTATCTAAGCGATGTGCTGCCTGCTCGCGAAATGCACTTATATCAAGATTTTTCAGGTCAAGGCGAACACGCCCTATATTCTGTTTTTTCGCGATGGATGGCGGATACAACCCTACAAGACAGAGCAAGTATTCATCTGCTGATCCTGAATTTTCCAACGTTGATGCCCATTTCTCGATATCCCTTATTTTGAACTGCCCTTGAGTGGATTTTATCTGGACTGCGTGAAGTCCTTTTTCATCTTCCCACAAAAGGTCAAACTGTTCAGAAGCATGATTCGGTTCTAAGGAAATTCTGATAAAAGGAGAGTCGTCCAACAAAACATCAAGCAAGGCAATGATAGTTTGCACTAGATAACCACGTACCCCGGCTTGCCCACCTGATGTTCGACGATTCTTAACTGAGTTATTCTTTAACCCCATATCACCAACCTAATGAGTGGTTTGTATAAATAAATGCGACAAATTACTCCTTTAAGCGGAGCATCGTACAATCGCAACAGTGTAGTAGGCTGATGATATGGACTCCTCACTTAACCCTGGCGCAAAATACACCGGCAATTTTTAAACGGTGTAATGAGGAGTCCGACATGAGCAATAATGTAATTGGTTTAGATATAGCAGAACATATTTTCCACCTGTCTACCCAAGGAGCTGATGGAAAAATGATCAAAAAGCCAAGTAGGAAGCGCATAGCGCACCATTTATTAACACCAATACGATTTAGTACGCAGGATGTGCTGAAAAAAGAGAAACGCATCTTTCGTGACTTCGACAGCTCGAACAAATCTCCACACACTACAGCTGCGGCTTTTAAGATTAAGAAGCATGATTCGCCGCAGGAAGTTTTTGTGGGGTCAGCCGGTAGCCCATTGCATGCATAATGGCATTCACGCTGCTAAATTGCGGATTGCCGTTTTCCGAAAGGGCTTTTTGCACGCCCTTGCGGCTTAGGCCGGAAACTTCAGCAACTCGGCTTACTCCTTTCACTCGACTGACCACGCGGAGGGACGACAGCAGGGCGGCGGTATCGCCGCTTTCGGCATATTCGTCGAAGAGGACGGTAATATAATCGTCAACTTCCTCGGGATGGTCGCGAAGGTATTGTTCTTCAACTTCGCCAATCGTTTTATAAGTGCTCATGGTTTAGATACTCCTGCCAATAGGTTTTGGCTTGTTCAATGTCTTTGCTTTGGCTTCCCTTGTCGCCGCCGCAGAGCAGGACGACAATCTGGTTATCCTGTTCCCCGAAATAAACTCTATAGCCGGAACCGAAAAATAACCGCAATTCGCTAACCCCTTCGCCGACCGGCTCACAGTCTCCATAGTTGCCTTGTTGCAGACGGGAAACGCGGGCAAGGATGCGTTTTCGTACGATGGCGTCGAGTAAGCTATAGAGCCACTCGGTAAAAGGCTCTTTTCCGCTTTCCTTGGCATAGACGATAACCCGCTTTGGCATTGTCGCGTCGGTCACTGGCTTATTCTCTTCGATTTATACAGGGCGAACTTTAGTACGCAGAAATTTTGAATGCAAGCTGTTTTTCTAATGGCTACTGACCGCAAGTGATCCGGCTTCATTTGGTTGATCAGCTCTTCGTTGGCTTTCATAGACCGCCGGGAAGTCGGAAAAAGATTTTCAATCGCGGAAAACACAAAGGTTGCGTAAAGGAGAGGGGCAGGTCTTTCATTGTGCATATTTAAGAGGGAGTCATGTCGGGTTAGCATAGCGTAACCCGACTATAACCTAAGCGGCTTTCTGTTCCTGCAAAGGCAGAAGACCGGATCATGACTATATCGGGGTGGACAGTTTTCGACGCTGTTTTCCCCGATTCCCTGGCCATTTTTCCACGCTGTTTTACAGTTGACGCCATAAAAAGCGCCAAAAAAGCAGAGGGAGTCAGCAACGGAACAGTTAACCGTACCCTTGCGTTATTACGCTCTATTCTTAACAGAGCTCTGCAAGAATGGGAATGGTTAGACACAACTCCAAGTGTTCGGTTATTGCCGGAACAGTCAATACGTATCCGTTGGCTAACGCATGAAGAGGCGGATAGACTGATTAACGAGTTGCCGGAGCATTTGAAAGCAATGGCTCGTTTTTCGTTACTGACTGGCTTACGCGAAAGTAATGTAACAGGGTTTAAATGGCATCAAATCGATATGCAACGTCATTGCGCATGGGTGTATGCAGATGAGGCCAAAGGGAAAAAAGCTATTGCGATACCGCTTAATGATGAAGCTATTACCATTATTCGGCAGCAAATCGGTAAGCATGATACGCATGTGTTCACGTATGAAGGACGTCCGGTAACCAGAGCGAACAATCATGCATGGCGAAAGGCATTGATCAGAGCTGACATTAAAGATTTTCGTTGGCATGATTTGCGGCACACTTGGGCAACGTGGCACGTTCAGAACGGTACGCCGTTACATGTGTTAAAAGAGCTCACCACCTATCAGTTTACTTATGCGCTAACTAAAAATTGAATATGAATATTATTACCACATTAAAATCAATGTGTTAAATTTAAGCCTTGGTTTTCGGCTAGATTTATAGTTGATGAGGTATTAGTCATGAGCTCAGTTAAACGATTAGCGGAACAAGTACAATACAGGCTTAACGATGTGCAGCCGCACCTGCGTAAGACAGTCGTGGGTAAGTTAGCGTTAGTTGTCAGCGCCATGATTGAAAAACAAACGCCGAACACGGTTGAATTGGCTAACTTATTGCCTTTAGATACCGAACGTCAGGATATGCGCGAACAGTGGCTACGCCGCTTGTTAAAGAATCCCTTGCTGGATTGTGCAACCTTGATAGAGCCTTTTGCGCGGCAAGAGTTGGTCGAGGCCGGAAAATCCGGACAAACGATTCTGCTGAGCATGGATCAAACCGATCTGGGCGACGCTATGGCTTTGCTCATGATCGGCTTACGCATTGGCGACCGCGCTTTACCCTTAGCGTGGTGCGCTGCAACCGGCGCGGCCAACATCGGCTTTGAACAGCAAGAGAAACTGTTGGAACTCGTCCGATCCTGGCTTCCAGCTGAGGCGAAGATCATGTTATTAGCCGACCGTTTTTATCCCTCGAGTCATCTATTCGAATGGCTGCAGCGTCACCATTGGCAGTATCGACTGCGTTTGAAGGGTAATTTACACGTTGATACGGGCGTGAGTAATGAATCAATGATCGGCGAATTAGCGCAAGGCGTGACCAAACGGTATCTGCCTAACGTGCGTTTGTTCGGGCAAAATGCGGTCATGACTAACATCGGTATTATTCATGAAGCTACGCATTCGGAGCCTTGGATTATCGCCATGGACTGCTCGCCATCGCGTAGCAAAGTGCTGGATTACAGTGAGCGCTGGGGAATAGAGCCGATGTTTTCCGACTTTAAAAGTCGCGGTTTCAAGCTGGAAGATTCAAAACTAAGGTTAGCCGATCGCTTGGAACGCATGGTTTTGATGATGGCGCTTGCCATGCACTGGTGTGTTTGCGTGGGGCGTACTGAGCTACTGAATCATCCCACGCCACTCGAAAAAAAACGCAAGAGCAGACCAACGCTGAACATTGGAGCGTTAAAAAACTCTACCGCAGTTTAGTTTCTTTGTTTAAGCGCGGATTACGACGCCTCATGCGATGCCTGCAAAATGACCTGCCCTTGCCGGCATTTTGTGAGGTTATGAAAAACTGATAGGTGGCAAGGTTAAAAGAGTTAGGTGGATGGGCTAGTTTGGAGATGGTGTTAAAATACGCACATTTTTCCTGTAAACACCTTGAAGGGTACGCGGGAAACTCTAGCAGGATGTGACAAATTTACTACATGCAATAAAAAAGGCCTAGTGAAAATCAGCTAAGCCTTTGATTTATTGGTGGGACGTCAGGGATTCGAACCCTGGACCCATGGATTAAGAGTGTATTGCTTAATGTATACAAATTAATAATATATAGCTATTTAATTGTAACTATTTATACTTATATTGTTACTATCAATCAATATGTTACGAACGCATTGTAACTAGAATTTTGCTGGTTATTGCTGGTTTCTTAGTCTTTCCATAAAATCGCTTTCGGTTGCGTAAATTGCCGCCGCTGTGCCAGCATCCGCAATGGATTTTTTTGCGCTCGCTCGCGCTCCTTCGATTTTTGCCAGGGCGATAGCGCACCGCTTTGATGCGGCGATGATGGCGTCGGCAATGGCTTGCGGAGGAAGGCCTGCGGCAGTCGCCTCCTCTCTGATCCATATGTACTGGGTTGTGTCAAGTGGGTAGCCTGCTGCTATGTAGGTCGTGGCGGCGGCTAGCTTGGCCGAGTACACGATCTCCTGTCCTGGTGTATTAGTGATGTGCCTTGATCGCGCGGCGCTCGCTGCCGCATCGATACGCGCAAGGGCGGCAGATCGGAGCCGAGGCAGTGGACTGTTGATTGAGAATGCCATTATTTACACCGCTATTATCGTGCGGACGAAATCCAAATAAGGCCACGCCTTGATCTTGATCTCGTAAATCCCTGGAACGGTCGTCGAGAATGTATCCGCCCCCAGAATAGGACCTGATACATTCTCGCCTGTTTCTTTTTGCACCGCCTCGAAAACTCCGCTGGGGGCGTTAGAAATGATTAAGACATCCAATCCGTCAGCCATAATCGTAAGCTTATTTATCGCCGTCGACTGTAGCGGTCTTTCTCGAATTTCGCCCTGCTCTATATAGTCGCTATTCCTGTTTGCGCTGCCCTGTAATATACAGGTGCCCGGTAATGCTTGCAGCCCAAACATAATGTCTGGGCACTCGCCCGTGCCGAGGATTGCTCCTGTTATGTCGTAACGAATCCATTTCATCTTCTCACCCCTAGTACCTCCAAATAGATGCCGTTCGCCCCTTGGCTCAGTATTGAGGCCGCATAGGTTTTATTACTGCTGGTGGGTGCGGTAAAATAATAAAAACACGTTGCGGTCGACATCGCGCCAAT
>Ga0207967_1000039_pt1 | contig 87674 bp, 87 predicted proteins | sample LakWasMet20_HOW5_2_FD_183866 | JGI IMG/M metagenome (GOLD analysis project Ga0207967, IMG submission 183866) | Freshwater sediment methanotrophic microbial communities from Lake Washington under simulated oxygen tension - Sediment Metagenome... | ecosystem: Environmental > Aquatic > Freshwater >...
TGTTCTTTTTAGGATTCGGTGGATCCAGGTGGACAACGGATATGGCGATCAATTACTACAAGACCGTCCTCGGCATAGCTGCACAGCTTATGGCGATGGTACTCTTGGTAGGCATCGGCAAAACTTTTCTGGATGATTATTACACGCGCATGAGCGAGGGGATCAGTCTCAAGGAAATGGGTGTCATGATGATCGTAACGATCGTATTATTAGCCTTGGTCAATAAGATTCCGCCACTTATCGCTGGCATCATCACCGGCGCTAGCGTCGGCGGTGCCGGCATCGGCAACTACGGTGCGGGGGCTGCGTTAGGAGCTACCAGCATGGCCTGGTCAGCGGCACAAATGGCGGGTAGCGGAATCATGGCAGGGGGAGCCTCGGCCGCTGGAGGCGCGCAGGCTCTCATGGCCGCCGTCTCGAAGGCCAACGATAATGTGGCAAACGGCACCGACATCCTTTCGAATTTCGGCCGACCATCAGATGGAGGCGGTTCGTCCGGTGGCGGCAGTAATTACGCACAAGCCGCGGGTTTCACCAATGCTGGTTCATCCGAATCAAGCATGTTGACATCAGCCGCCAAGGTCGCCGGTATAGCCGGTCGGATCGCGGCCGACGCAACAGCTAACTTGGCGCAAGGCGCCACTGAAGTCGCCAAGGAAAAGGCGACCAGTATCAAAGACGCGGGAATGGATCGCATTACCAATACCACAGGCGGAAAAATCGCTGCCGCCATTAAAGGGCAGGGCAGTATCGCCCCAACATTTGACGGAAACGCCCTAGCCTCAGCAACATCCAGAGACGCCGATCAAGAGTCGGAAGTAGCGGCCTTTCGAGACCGCGATAACAATCGCGTAAACCTATAGAGAATCCTGATGTTCATAGATTTACCTCCACAAATACAAGAGCGCGTTGTCTGTTCGATCTCGGCCGCCGTAAAGTACGAAGTCCCTGCCAACATTATGTTGGCAGTGGCGGAGAAAGAAGCGGGTAAACCGGGGCAGTGGGTGCGCAATACGAACGGTACCCATGACGTAGGCCAGATGCAGTTCAACACATCGTACCTGCGCGATCTGACCCGGTACGGGATCACGGCGAACGATGTAGCAGCAGCCGGCTGCTACTCGTTCGATCTGGCCGCTTGGCGGTTGCGAATGCATATTCGCAACGACAAGGGCGACCTGTGGACAAAATCCGCTAACTACCACTCGCGCACACCGCGATACAACTCCATATACCGCGCCGGTCTGATACGCAAGGCGTCAAAGTGGGCCGAGTGGTTGGAAGCCCGTTTTGTGACGTTGGACGTGACAAAAGAGGGCGCTACGGTCTCGATGCCAACCCAGCCGAACAAAGTGCAAGAAATCACCCAGCACGTATCGACCACGCCGGCGAAGCCACGGATAACGACGGTTCAATCTGGCGCCGTCTCCAGTTATGTACCGCGACAAATTATCTTCAACGACAACCATATCCACCCCGAGTAGCGTAGGGACAGGAAACCTGTACTTCTAAATCGATTGACAGCCGGTCTAAGCCGCGATTTTCAGAGGCTGGAGTTAGGCTGGTCAGTTTTTAGTCAATTTGACTTAACTCCAGAGAGGGCAGAGGGTTAGGATAAATTGCGACAAATTAACGACAGGGTTATCCACAGATTTTGTGGATAGATTTGCCGAAAGCTTTTCTTTTCCTGCTCATTTTCTGAGCCAGTCACTTGGTTCCATAAAACGGCCATTTTTGAGAGACAGAAACATTCGTTTTTGGAGAAATGTCACTTTTCAAAGATGATGTCAGCAAGGAGCCGAGAATATGGGGAGGAAAAAGCAACTGACAAAACCGACATTCGCTCCATATTTCTATACGGCTGAACATCTATAGATTGCAGACATTCATAGTTTGGAAAAGCCGTCGTTCAAATGCTCATGCCCATCTGGCCGGGGCGCAAATACCTCCATATATGCCAGAAAGTTTGTGTTTTTGACTTTATGGTACAATAAATTCATGGATACTTTACGACGTTCCAAAACTTGGCTTTCTTTTGTGCTAATCCTTACGGTACTTGGTCATTTCGGCCTTAGTCATGGGGAGTCGGCCTTTGTGCTGTGTTTTGGTGCTGACGGTCATGTCGCCGTGGAGCGCATCAGTCAAGATCATGGCGCCAATGCGGATAAAGCTACCCAGCACAAGGACGGGGCTAACGCCTATATCACAGACGGCGATTCACCCTGCACGTCGCCTTGCACCGATATACCCCTAGCCGGTGATGACCATGGCGCCCACGTTCCCTTATCAGTTTTATCTAAAATATCGCTCGATCTTGGGCTGTTGCCCCTGTTTTTCCTCGTTTTTTTCCTCATCCCTTATGCCAGGATAATTATACGGCGGTCTTTTTTCTTCGATCCGCCGTTCATCGACTCCCGGTTGCTTAGTCTACGCAGTACCATTCTTCTGATTTAGCCAACTTTTCATAGCCGTAACTCGTCCTTCCGATAAGGCAGGTTTAGCGCCTGCTTGTCTGTTCGACGTCGTTCTATCCTGCTACGAAGAGACTTTCCATGTACTTAAATTATGCGCTGCCTCTCGGCATCGCTCTCAGTATCATCATTGCAACCGGTCCGGTCGGCGCCAATCCGACAGACCAGAAGATTCCGCTCGCTCGATTGGGAGACCAAAATCAAGCGGAGCACGATCCAAACGCGTTCAACGAACCGGCCGGAACTTTGGTTTTGCCTCAGGCGCTAGCCCTGGCCTTAACCCAAAACCCGGAACTTGCCGCCTTTTCCTGGGAGACCCGCGCACGGGAAGCGGCCGCCTTGCAGGCGAGCTTTTTTCCCAATCCGACTTTCGGCGCGAACGCGGCGAACTTTGGCAATAAAGTAATCCGGGGCTTCGACGGCGATGTAGTGACCTTAGAACTCAGCCAGTTGATCGAATTGGGCGGCAAGCGCGCGGCCCGAACTGAAGCCGCCGCTCTGACTAAAGAATTGGCGGATTGGGATTACGAATCCAAGCGCGTCGATGTCTTAACCCAGGTCTCCCAGGCCTTCATCGAAGTGCTGACGGCGCAACAGCGTCTGGCGCTGACACAGCAAACGCAAGAACTGGCCAAGCAGATGCTGGTAACGACATCCGCGCGGGTCCAGGCCGGCAAAGTTTCGCCCGTCGAAGAGACCAAAGCCAAGACAGCCCGCGCTTCGGTGCAGATTGAACTGATGCGCGCCCAAAGAGAATTGGAAGCGGCCCGCAAGCGATTAGCCGCAAGTTGGGGCAGCACCGCCCCCCGCTTCGAGGCGGCCGCCGGCGACCTGAACACCATTCGTCCTCCGCCAACTTTAGAATCGTTGCAGCAGCGGCTCGCCAACAATCCGGATTTAGCCCGCTGGGCTACGGAAATCACCCAGCGGCAAGCACTGATTACGGTGGAAAAATCCAAAGCCATTCCCGACGTGACGGCGACCCTAGGAGCGAGCAAGTACCTGATGCCTAACGATTACGCGCTCGTCGTCGGTTTTTCGATACCGCTGCCGGCATTCAACCGCAACCAGGGTGGCATCCTCGAAGCCGAGCATCGGCTGACCAAAGCGGAGGAAGACCGCCGTAGCGCAGAGGTGAGGATTGCGACCGCATTGAACACGGCCTATCAGCAGTTAAGCGCCGCGCATGCCGAAGTCTCGGCGCTTCGGCAGGAGGTCTTACCTGGTGCGCAAAGCGCCTACGATGCCGCCCGCGAAGGCTATCGATTAGGCAAGTTCGGCTTTCTGGACGTTCTGGATGCGCAGCGCACTCTGTTCGGGGCCAAAACCCAGTATCTGCTAGCGCAGGCGGATTATCACAAGGCGGTCGCCGAAGTGGAACGCTTGATCGGCGGCGGCATGAACGAGACATTGGCAAATAGCCAGTCAGAGGTATCCCCATGAATAACATCACCAAGAAACAACTTATCGCTATTGCTTCCATCATTCTCCTCGGAATATTGCTCAGTATAGTCATTCTGGGCATTGATAAGACGAAATCGGGAGCTGACGAGCAGGTCCAAGAAGACCACGCGGAAATTAAAGCGCAGATTACCCAAGGCGATGATAAACGTGAGCTTTCCGATGAAACACAGCAGGCCCAAGATTCGGGTGGTGGGGAGGTGTTGCACGAGGGCGAATTTGTCGCACTGACCGATCAGCAAATTGCCGAAACAGGTATTTCAATACAGACCGCAGGCGCAGCCCATATCAAAAGCCTGACAACCCTTCCTGGTGAAATTCGCTTCAATGAAGACAAGACATCGCATGTCGTACCGCGCCTTGCCGGGGTGGTCGAGCATGTTTTCGCTAACTTGGGGCAACAAGTCAAAAAGGGGCAGGTTATCGCGGTGATTGCCAGTACCGCGCTGTCCGAACAGCGTAGCGAGTTACTGTCGGCACAAAAGCGCCTGGAATTAGCCCGCAACACCTTTGCTCGGGAAAAGCACTTGTGGGAGGCGAAAATCTCTGCGGAGCAGGATTACCTGCAAGCCCAGCAGGCGATGCGGGAAATGGAAATCGCCGTTCAAAATGCCCAGCAGAAATTGATAGCACTTGGCGCAAGTCCGACGGTATCAGCTAACACCGGTGCACTCAACCGCTACGAAATTCGTGCGCCGTTCGACGGCATGGTGGTTGAAAAGCATATCGCCTTGGGCGAAGCCGTCAAGGAAGATACCAGCATCTTTACCATTTCTGACTTATCGACCGTTTGGGCCGACATCATCGTATCCGCAAACGATCTCAATCTGGTTCGGGTCGGTGCCAAGGTCTCGATCAAAGCAACTGCGCTCGACTCTACCGCCTCAGGTACCGTGTCCTACGTCGGCTCACTGATGGGCGAGCAAACCCGAACCGCCACGGCACGCGTAACACTGGCTAACCCTGATATGGTCTGGCGACCGGGCTTGTTCATCACGGTTGGCTTGGTAGCCAAAGAAACCGAAGTGCCAGTCGCTGTATCCGCCGAGGCGATCCAAACGGTTAACGACAAGTCGACGATTCTTGCTCGTGTCCCCGGTGGTTTTGTTGCCCAACCGGTTACAACCGGATTAACCGATGGCAAAGTTACCGAGATTGTGTCCGGACTCAAACCGGGCGCGGAGTACGCGGTCAATGGCAGTTTCATCGTCAAGGCAGAGCTCAGTAAAAAGAACGCCGAAGATTCGGATTGATACGGAGAAATAGACATGTTTGAACGTATCATTCGTATCGCCATAGACCATCGCTGGTTGATCATGCTGTGCATATTTGGTATGGCCGCGCTGGGCGTCTATAACTTTCAAAAACTCCCCATTGATGCTGTGCCGGACATTACCAATGTTCAGGTGCAGATTAATACTACGGCGCCCGGTTATTCACCATTGGAAACCGAGCAACGCATTACCTATCCCATGGAGACGGTCATGGCGGGCCTGCCTAATTTGGAGCAGACGCGATCTTTATCGCGCTATGGTCTGTCTCAGATCACAGTGATTTTCAAAGACGGTACCGACATCTATTTCGCAAGGCAACTGGTCAATCAGCGTATCCAGCAAGCCAAGGATAGACTGCCTACCGGCGTTATACCGGCGATGGGTCCCATTGCCACAGGTTTAGGGGAGATTTACCTCTGGACTGTCGAAGCTAAAGACAATGCCAGAAAGCCAGACGGTACCACTTATACCGCAACTGATTTGCGTGAAATCCAGGATTGGATCATCAAGCCGCAATTGCGCAATGTACCCGGTGTCACCGAAATAAATTCCATTGGCGGTTACGCTAAGCAATATCAGGTTGCACCGATTCCGGAAAAACTCGCGTCCTACGGTCTGGCTTTACAGGACATCGTGACCGCCTTGGATCGCAACAACAACAATGTCGGCGCTGGTTACATTGAGAAGCACGGCGAACAGTATTTGATCCGTGTGCCGGGTCAGGTTAGTTCGATTGAGGATATTGGTAATATCATCCTCGGTAATGTACAGGGCGTGCCTATCCGTATTCGTGATGTTGGCGAAATCGAGATTGGCCGAGAATTGCGCACCGGAGCCGCCACCGAAAACGGCCGTGAGGTCGTGCTGGGTACAGTCATTATGCTGATCGGACAGAACAGTCGAGCCGTCTCGCAAGCGGTGGATAAAAAAATGGCGGAAATCAACCGCACGCTGCCCGAAGGTGTGCAGGCCGTGACTGTCTATGACCGGACGGTATTGGTCGATAAAGCCATCGACACGGTCAAAAAGAACTTAATCGAAGGCGCTATTCTGGTCATCACGATTCTGTTCATGTTCCTTGGCAACATCCGCGCGGCCATCATCACCGCAATGGTGATACCGTTGTCCATGCTATTCACGTTTACCGGCATGGTGACCTATCAGGTGAGCGCCAACTTGATGAGTCTGGGGGCGCTCGACTTTGGGATCATCATTGATGGTGCTGTCGTCATTGTCGAGAACTGTGCGCGGCGGCTTGCCCATGCCCAGGCAGAACGTGGTCGGGCATTGACCCGGCAAGAACGCTTTCATGAGGTATTTGTAGCGTCCAAAGAATCCCGTCGAGCCTTATTGTTCGGCCAATTGATCATCATTGTGGTGTATTTACCGATTTTTGCGCTGACAGGCGTGGAAGGCAAGATGTTCCATCCGATGGCTTTCACGGTGGTGATTGCGTTGGTCGGCGCCATGATACTGTCGATAACGTTTATTCCGGCCGCAGTGGCGCTTTTCATCGGCGATAAAGTCACCGAAAAAGAAAATGTACTCATGCAAACAGCCAAACGCTGTTATGCACCCGCACTGGATAAGGTGATGGCCAACAAACCCGTGGTTTTAACTTTTGCGATTGTTGCGGTGATTTTGTCTGGCCTTTTAGGTACACGGATGGGTAGTGAATTTGTACCTAGCTTGAATGAAGGCGATTTCTCGATTGGCGTGGCACGCACTCCCGGCACCAGTCTGTCGCAATCCGTCGCCATGCAGCAGCATATCGAAGAAACTCTGATACAGCAGTTCCCGGAAATCGAGCGCGTGTTTTCACGAACCGGCACGGCCGAGATCGCTTCCGACCCGATGCCACCGAACATCTCGGATGGCTATATCATGCTCAAGCCTGAAGAGCAGTGGCCTGAACCCAGAAAATCAAGGGACGAACTGCTAGCGGCAATACAGGCGGAAGTCAAAAAACACCCTGGTAACCTGTACGAATTTTCTCAGCCCATTCAACTGCGCGTAAACGAGCTGATTTCAGGCGTGCGTAGCGATGTTGCGGTCAAGGTGTTTGGGGATGATATGAAGGTGTTGAATGACGCGGCAACAAAAATTGCATCGGTCATGGCCAACATTTCTGGCGCATCCGAGGTGAAAGTCGAACAAACGACGGGCTTGCCCATGTTGACGGTCAACATTGACCGGGACAAAACTTCACGCTATGGCTTGAATGTGGGGGATGTGCAGGATGTCGTGGCTATTGCGATTGGTGGCAAAGAGGCCGGTACGGTGTTTCAAGGCGATCGCCGTTTCGACATTATCGTTCGCCTACCAGAGCATTTACGTAGCGATATCGAAGCTATAAAGCGTCTGCCAATTGCTTTGTCACTTGGTCACGGCGTTGACGGACGAACGACTTATATCCCGCTGGCCGAAGTTGCCAAACTGGAGTTGGCGCCAGGACCCAATCAGATCAGTCGTGAAAACGGCAAGCGCCGGATCGTGGTAAGCGCCAACGTGCGTGGCCGTGACATCGGTACATTTGTAGCCGATGCACAGGAACACCTTAATCATCAAATCAAGATACCGCCAGGTTACTGGACTACCTGGGGTGGACAGTTCGAGCAACTGCAATCAGCCACACAGCGCCTGGAACTTGTAGTGCCAATATCCCTGATATTGGTTTTTACACTGTTATTCATGATGTTTGGAAATGCCAAGGACGGGCTGTTGGTTTTCAGCGGCATTCCGTTTGCATTGACCGGCGGTTTGGTTGCCCTCTGGTTGCGCGATATTCCGATGTCGATTTCGGCGGCGGTGGGATTTATCGCCTTGTCTGGAGTCGCTGTGCTGAATGGTCTGGTGATGATTGCCTTTATCCGCAGCCTGCGCGATGAAGGCATATCGCTGGATAAGGCAATTGTAAAGGGTGCTCTGACACGATTGCGTCCTGTATTGATGACTGCATTGGTGGCGTCGTTTGGCTTTATACCGATGGCTATTGCCACCGGCACCGGCGCCGAGGTTCAGCGTCCGCTAGCCACTGTAGTCATTGGGGGTATACTGTCATCGACGATGCTGACGTTGCTGGTATTACCGATTCTCTATTGTCTTGCGCATCGCAAGGATGAATTGGCCGGATCAGCGATGCCCGCACATACAGAGATAGCTTTTAATGGGGATTGAAAAATGAGCTCATGCAATCAATCAGAAAAATCCTGTTGCTGTCCTGACGAAAAACCGGATAGCCACCAGGCGATGCCGCTACCTTCCTCTGGTACCACGTTCAAGATCGAGGGTTTGGATTGCGCTGAAGAAGTTGCCACGTTAAAAAGCGCGATAGGGCCGCTAGTGGGCGGCAGTGACAAGTTGGCCTTTGACGTATTAAACGGGCGCATGACGCTGTTGCCTGATGCCGAGCCTGTGCTTGAAAAAACCATCATTAAAGCCGTTGCTGCAACCGGCATGAAAGCGACCCGCTGGCAATCCGGTCAGGCTCAAGACGATGTAAAACAACTGCACCGTTCAAAGACCGTGTATACCACACTCAGCGGTTTGTTTATCGTTGCCGGCATGTTGATTCATATCGCGATGGCCGGTGGCTTTAGTGATGTACAAATGTTTCTCAGCCATCCTGAAAACTGGGAGGTGATCACTGACTATCTCACAAGCTTATTGAACGCACATACTCAGCAGGCCATGCCTTTGCCTGAAAAAATCGCCTTTGGCCTGGCGGTGATTCTCGGTGGTCGACATGTGGTTGTTAAAGCTTTTTATGCGTTAAAACGATTGCGCGCCGATATGAATTTGTTGATGACGGTGGCCGTTATCGGAGCCATGTTCATTAATGAATGGTTTGAAGCGGCCACCGTGAGTTTTTTATTTTCCCTGTCTCTGGCGATTGAAAGCTGGAGTATCGGCCGTGCCCGTCATGCCGTTGAAGCATTGCTGGATTTAGCGCCTTCAACGGTGACGGTCAAGGATGAAACCGGACAGGAGCGCAGGGTATCCACCCAAACAGTGAGTATAGGTACCCGCTTCATTCTCTCTCCAGGCGATAAAATCCCCTTGGATGGCCAAGTGATTTCCGGCTTCAGTTCAGTCAATCAGGCGCCGATTACCGGGGAAAGTATTCCGGTTGCCAAGCAAGTGGGCGATGAAGTATTTGCCGGCAGTATCAATGGTGAAGGAACACTGGAACTCCGTTCCTCCAAGCTCGCCACCGATACCACGCTGGCACAGATCACGCGTCTGGTTGGCGAAGCTCATAGCAAACGGGCGGAAGCCGAGCAATGGGTGGATAAGTTTGCCCGCGTTTATACTCCAGCGGTGATGATCTTGGCGCTGGCCGTGTTTATCATTCCACCGCTGTTTTTAGAGGGTATATGGAACGAGTGGTTCTACCGTGCCTTAGTGTTACTAGTGATTGCCTGCCCTTGCGCATTGGTCATTTCAACGCCGGTTAGTATTGTCGCTGCATTAGCCAGTGCAGCCCGGCAAGGCATTCTGATTAAAGGCGGCATTTATATCGAAACACCGGCCCACCTTAAGGCGATTGCGTTTGATAAAACCGGTACGCTGACTTGTGGTGAGCCGATTGTCACCGGTGTTTACCCGTTTAATAGTCATAGCGAAGAAGAACTGTTAAGTCGTGCGGCCGCACTGGAAGCGCGCAGCAATCACCCGCTGGCGAAAGCCATTTTACAATATACGGAAAACCTGGGTATTAGGGTTGCCAGCGCGGACAACGTGATGATTTTGCCAGGCAAAGGTGTGACCGGATTCTTTAACGGCACTGATTACTGGCTGGGATCGCGTCGTTATCTAATAGAGCGCAGTCAGGAAATACCGGAAATCAGTGAAAAAGCGCTTGCCCTTGAACAGATCGGTCAAACCGTCATTGCCATTGGCAGTGAGAGGCATATTTGCGGCTTGATTGCCGTCGCCGATCAGCCTCGTGCTCAAATCAAATCGATTTTGCAATCCCTGAGACAAAAGGGAATTAAACATTTGGTCATGTTGACCGGTGATAATCAGGTGACTGCCAATAACATCGCGGCTCAAATCGGTATTGATGAAGTGCATGCGGAATTGTTGCCAGCCGATAAAGTTGAGATTGTCAATCAAATGGTTGAGAAATACGGCCAGGTGGCGATGATCGGCGATGGCGTAAATGATGCGCCGGCCCTGGGCCGGGCCAATCTGGGCATTGCCATGGGAGTGTTGGGTTCGGATGCGGCAATCGAAATAGCCGATATCGCCTTAATGGGCGACGACCTCTCCAAGCTCCCTTGGCTGATCGGGCATTCCAAAAGAACGCTGGCGATCATTCGGCAAAATATTACTTTTGCACTCACGATCAAGGCCATTTTTGCCCTCCTCGCTTTTGCAGGGCTTGCAACCTTATGGGAAGCCATTGCCGCCGATATGGGGGCTTCTTTGCTGGTTGTTGGCAATGGGTTGCGGCTGCTACACCCAAAATAGGATTGATCTTTCGCAACCAGAAAAGTATCCGGTTTTGGATGATGAAGGATGGCTATGCGGTTTTACCCATCCTATCCGGCCTACCGTGTTCCGCGCAGCCTTTGTCGATAGCTGCCCCTGATTTTAGGTGGGCACAAAGCCTGTGCCCGCCCTCTCTAGATTTTTCCCTACAGAAATAACAGGCTAAGAAGTCGTACAAAGCATTCCCTCATTTTGCTGTACGCCCGCTATTTTTTGGGCTCATGCCCCATCATAGGCATGTCCCCAGCGCAGCATCCGTCATCCCTCATCATATTTTGCATGTGCTGCATGTGCTGCATGTGTTGATCCATCATCTGCCTGCGCTCTTGGGGTTTCTTTGTTTGGCGTATTTCGGCTAGTTCCTTTTCCATCTGCTTTAATTGTTCCTGCATTTCCTTTTCGGTCATCGTCTTCTGTTGTTCTTCAGCGGCAATCGCGAAGGGAGTGTTCAATGTAACAAAAATCATCATGAATAATAGGGATAATGTTTTCATGTTAACCTTCTTACGGCCTGATTAGAAAAGAGAGCGCTATAACTCGTGCCCAGGTAGACCACAGTCGATACCCGGCTGCATTTCAATTCGTTAGGGTATTACAACCTAGTAATAGTTCAATTAGTACAAATACCTAAGTCTGTTTATATCGCTCCAATCGTTAATACGAAAATCAATTTCAAGCTGATGATACTCAATCAAAGCGGCCACAAATTAAGATAGAAAGGAATTAGCCATCAATCTGCTTATAGATTGATGGCGTCTCTCAATTCATTTTTTCGCTATGGCTTTACCTCTGCTGCCAATTCACGATGCATCTTCGCCATTTCCAAGTTCGCGTCCTTGGCCTGACTGTAGATCTGAATCAACTTTTTGCAGTGATTTTCGAAGTCGATGCCTTGTCTACCCATTAACCATGGTTCGTGTTCAAAATGATCCAGAATTTTTTTATGCGCTTCAACCTTCTCTTCAAAAATCTTGGCCTCGGCTTCATAATGCGACGCCAGTGTCTCATGATCAGCCGCGGTTTTGGCATTCGGCGTTAACGTTTTTATTTCCTGTGTATGGATGGTTTGCGTATTCGTGCAACCGAGGGAAGTCATCAAGACGAAAGCAAAACACCCGAGTAATTTTTTGTTCATAACAGGTTCCTCTTGAATTGTTGTTTATGAGTGAGATTGTGAACATTATTTAATCGATGGACTCTTTATTTATGACAGGTTTACCTCCTTTTTATTTTAAAAATATCGGCAGGCAATCCACTTTATCGACGAAGCGTATATCCTTTCACCCAGGCATAGATGGCTGGAATCACGATCAGCGTCAACAAGGTAGACGACACCATGCCGCCCACCATTGGCGCGGCTATGCGGCGCATCACTTCTGATCCGGTTCCCGTGCCCCACATGATCGGCAGGAGACCTGCCATGATCGCAGTCACGGTCATGATCTTCGGCCTGACCCGCTCGACGGCGCCTTCCCGGACCGCGTCATACAGGTCGGATTTGGCCAGCGGCAGGTTTTCCTCCGCTCGGGTTACTTTGATTCTTTCCAGGGCATGATCCAGATAAATCAGCATCACCACGCCGGTTTCGGCCGCCACCCCGGCCAAGGCGATAAAGCCGACCACAACCGCGACACTGAGATTGTAATCGAGCCAGTACAACAGCCAGATCCCGCCGATCAGCGAAAAGGGCAGCGACAGCATCACGATCAGCGTTTCGGTGATGCGTTTGAAATTTAGGTAAAGCAACAGAAAGATGATGAACAGCGTCATCGGCACCGCAACGGCCAGTTTGGCCTTCGCTCGTTCCAGGTATTCGAACTGGCCGCTCCAGGTCGCGTAATAACCGGGAGGGAATTTGACTTTATCGACTACGGCCCGCTGCGCATCGGCCACATAACCGCCGATGTCCCGCCCCCGGATATCGACGAAGATATAGGCGGACAAGAGCGCGTTCTCGGTCCGGATCGCCGGTGCGCCCTTGTCGAGGTTGATCCTGGCCAATTGTCCTAAAGGAACCATTGCGCCGCCCGGAATCGGTACCAGCACCTGCGTCCGGATCATGTCCGGCGAATCGCGCAGTTCCCGCGGATAGCGCACGATCACGTTGAAACGTTCTCGGCCTTCGACCGTCGTAGTCACCGTTTCCCCTCCCAATGCAGACGCGATCACGTCCTGAAGATTTCCGACACTGAGCCCGTAGCGGGCCAACTGGGCCCGGTCCGGTTCGATATTCAGGTAGTAGCCGCCGGTAATCCGTTCTGCATAGGCGCTGGCTGTACCCGGCACGGTTTTGACGGCGGCTTCGATTTCGGTCGCCAGTTTTTCCATTTGCCCGAGGTCGGTGCCGAACACTTTGATCCCGATCGGCGTGCGAATCCCGGTCGAGAGCATGTCGATCCGGTTTTTGATTGGCATGGTCCAGGCGATCGTGACGCCGGGCATCTGCGTCGCTTTATCCATTTCGGCGATCAGCTTGTCGGTCGTCATTCCCGGCCGCCATTCCGGCTCCGGTTTCAGATTGACCACCGTTTCGAACATTTCGAGCGGCGCCGGATCGGTCGCAGTCACCGCGCGCCCGGCCTTGCCGAAGACCGATTCGACCTCGGGGAAGCTTTTCAGGATCCGGTTATGGGTTTGCATAATCTCAGCGGCTCTCGTTACCGAGAGACCTGGCAGGCTCATCGGCATGAACAGCAGGGTGCCTTCGTTCAGTGTCGGCATGAACTCGCTGCCCAGTTTCGATGCGGGATAAGCCGAGACGAGCAGAATGACTATGGCAATACTGATGGTCAGCTTTTTCCAGCGCAATACGCCTTCGATTACCGGTCGGTACAGCCAGATCAGCAGCCGGTTCAGCGGATTGCGGTGCTCAGGGACGATGTTGCCGCGGATAAACAGCCCCATCAAGACCGGCACCAGGGTCACCGACAGCAGTGCGGCGCCGGCCATCGCGAAGGTTTTGGTGTAAGCCAGGGGTTTGAACAGCCGGCCTTCCTGTTCTTCAAGCACGAAAACCGGCAGGAACGAGACGGTAATCACTAAAAGGCTCAGGAATAAAGCCGGGCCGACTTCCCGGGCGGATTGGATCATCAGTTCGAGACGATCGGCGTCAGGCGGGGAGCGCTCCAGGTGTTTGTGCGCGTTCTCGATCATCACAATCGCCGCATCGACCATCACGCCGATCGCGATCGCAATACCGCCGAGGCTCATGATGTTCGAATTGAGGCCGAGCCCGTGCATCACGATGAAGGCGATCAGCACGCCGACCGGCAGCATGACGATCGCAACCAGCGCGCTGCGCACATGGAAGAGGAACACGACGCAAACGACCGCGACGATCAGGCTTTCTTCGATCAGTTTATCGCGCAGATTCTGAATGGCCTTCAAAATCAACACGGAGCGATCATACACGGGCGCGATCGAAACCCCTGCCGGCAGACCGGGAGCGATCTCCCGGAGTTTGGCCTTCACGTTCTCGATCACGTCCAGTGCATTCTGGCCATAGCGCGCGATCGCGATGCCGGACACCACCTCGCCTTCGCCGTTCAGCTCGGTAACGCCCCGGCGCTCGTCAGGTCCGAGCTCTACGCGAGCGACATCGCGGATCAGAACCGGTATGCCGCCCTCGGCTTTGACGACCAGATCCTCGATATCACTGATGCCGCGCAGATAGCCTTTGCCGCGCACCATATACTCGGTTTCCGCCATCTCGACCACGCGTCCGCCGACATCGCGGTTGCTTTCGGCGATCACTCGGCCGATAGTGGATAAGGGAACACCGTAAGCCTGGAGTTTGCGGGGGTCGACCACGACCTGATATTGCTGCACGAAACCGCCGACGCCGGCCACTTCGGCGACACCGTGCGCTTTGGTCAGCTGGTAACGAATGAACCAGTCCTGCAGGGTCCTGAGTTCTGCCAGCGAATGCCGGGCGCTTTGCACCACATATTGAAAGACCCAGCCGACCCCGGTCGCATCCGGCCCTAGGCTTGGGGTGATGCCCTTCGGCAGGCGGCCGGAAGCGAAATTCAAATATTCCAGAACGCGTGACCGTGCCCAATAGACGTCGACGCCGTCCTCGAAAATCACGTACACGAATGAGGCGCCGAAAAACGAAAAGCCGCGGACCACCTTCGAGCGCGGTACGCTCAGCATCGCCGTGGTCAGGGGGTAAGTGACCTGATCCTCGACCACTTGCGGCGCCTGGCCGGGGTATTCGGTGTATACGATCACCTGCACGTCGGACAGATCGGGCAGGGCGTCGAGCGGGGTTTTGATGACTGCATAAACGCCGGCGGTCACGATAAACGCCGTGGCGAGCAGTACCAGGAATGTATTGCGCGCCGACCATTCGATGATTCTTCCGAGCATGTTATCGTCCTCCCGGGTGGCTGTGTTGTCCCGGGGCAGGCGGTGAAGGTGCCATCTCTCCCGTTATGTTTTCCCTGCTGCCTTGGGACGATAATGGCGCGATGTCCTGGTTTGGCGTGGCCGCTTCGAAAGCGCCTGTCGCCGCTTTCAGGTTGCTCTCGGCATCGATCAGGAAGTTGGCATTGACCACGACACGTTCGTGCTCCTGAAGTCCCTTTAAAATCTCGATGCTTTCTTCGCCGCGAAGGCCGACTTCGACCGTGCGCGGCTCGAAGCGTCCTTCGCGGCGGTCCACCAGTACCAGCGTACGCCGGCCGCTTTCCAGAACCGCCGACGTCGGCACCGTCAACGCGCGGCGTTTTTGGGTATCGATCTGAAGCTGGGCGTACATCATCGGTTTTAACAGCTGGCCTGGATTGGCGAGTTCGACACGGGCTTTGCCAGTACGCGTCGCTGCATTCAGCATCGGATAAACAAGCCCGACTTTGCCGGTAAAAGTTTTTCCGGGATAGGCATCGAGCGTCACCTGAACCGTCTGGCCGGGCTTGATCGAACCGATATCTTGTTCGTACACTTCCGCCATCGCCCAGACCGTGGATAGATCGGCGATTTTAAACAGCGTGTCGCCCGCCATTGCGCGCGCGCCCGCCACTGCCGTTTTTTCGAGGATCACGCCGGAGGCCGGCGAACGCACGACTACGGTCTTCAGCATTTCGCCTTGACGAAGGCGTCCGAGATCGTTTGTCGAGATCCCCCAGTTTTCGAGACGCTCCAGGCTGCTGTCCGCCAGGCTTTTGATGCCCGATTGCACCCATTCCCGGCCCTCAGTCAGCAGGCTCTGGCTTTGTCTGGCAAGCAGATATTCGTTCTGGGCGGAAATCAAATCCGGACTGTACAGTTCGAGCAACGGCTGACCCCGCGTCACGGGTTGCCCGGTCGCGTTCACGTAGAGTTTTTCGATAAAGCCGTCGAAACGGAGTGCCACGTTATACAGCCGCCGCTCATCGGCTTCGATAATGCCGACGCTGCGCACCGTTTTCGCGATTTCGGTATTTTCGACCCGCGCCGTTTTGACGCCGAGCCGCTGGATTTTTTCGGTACTCAGGCGAAGCGTAACCGTTTTGGTTGATTCATCCGCTTCCGCATAGACGGGGACGTAATCCATCCCCATCGAATCTTTCTTCGGTACCGTCGAAGTATCCGGCAACCCCATCGGGTGGCGGTAGTACAGGATTTTGCCTTGTTGATTCGAAGAATTGCCTTGCGGCGTTTCAGCCGGTTTTTCTTCCGATTCGGAGGACTCGTAGACCGGGACATAGTCCATCCCCATTTCATCCTTGGCGGGCACTTTCAAAGTGATCGACGGGTTCATCGGGTGCCGGTAAAAAATGGGTTTTTTTTCTGCCTGTATAACTGGAGGCGAGGCAACATGCTGAAGCCTTGAAGCCAGCCAATAACCGCCCAGAACGCCCAGGCTGCCAGCGATCAGGACCGTCCATAGGACAATTTTATTCATAAGGCCTCCTTTCCGACCGCCGCGGCTAATTGTGCTAGGGCCTGATGCGCTTCGGTCAGCGCTTGCCAGTACTGATTCCGGTAGTCGAACCAGGCATTCTCGGCCCGAATCACGCTTTGAAAATCAGTCTTTCCCACTTGGTAAGCGGCAAGGGCGGCGGCGATCGTCTGCTTGGCGAGCGGCATAACGTCATTTTTGAGCAGGCCGAATTGTTCCCGGCTGCCCTGGTAGAGTGCCAGCGATTCGTTGATTTCGGTCTGAATCTTCCGTTCCGCATCATCCAACGCATATCTCTCTTTCAGTAACTCGCTTTGCCGTTGATCGACGGCTTTGGCCTGTTTGCGGTCGGTGTAGATCGGCAGCGTCATCGCGATTTGAAAACTGGCATAATCGCTGCGGCTTTGACCGTTCGGATTGTTTTGCCGGAACGCATAGGCGGTACCGACCGTAAAATCCGGGTAATAATCTTTTTTCGCCAGCTCCAGCCGGGTTTGTGCGGCGTCGATCGCTTTCTTGCGTTCGGCCAAGAGGGGCCGGGATTGCGCGCTTTGCGCCTGTAAGTCTTTCGCCGAGCGGATGTCCGGCAATTCAGTCGGAACCTCGCCAGGCAGCCGAAGGCGATGATCCGCGGGCCGGTTCAGTAACGCATTCAGACGCGCAATTGCGGCACGATGCATCCCGACGTGTTGTGCCTTTTCCTTGGCCAGTTTGGTCCGTTCCAGAAGCGCCGACAGAACATCCTGCTGGAGCCCTTTGCCCACCCGGTATTGGCTGTCGGCAATCTCAGACAGTTGTTTCAGACGTTCTTCGGTTTCACCGATGATCTCTAGCGAGCGGTGCAGGGCATAGAGCTGCCACCATTGTAAGATGACTTCCCGGATGAGCTGAAGCCGCGCTTCTTCCGCGGTTTCCGCAACAGCTTCGGCCTCGAAGGCGGCGGCTTTTTCCTTCAATGCCAATTTTCCCGGAAACGGAAACGTCTGGCTGACGCCGACTTCCATCATCGTGAAATCGTCCTTGTGGAGATCCAGCCCTGACGCGACCGGCAGCCAGAGGGCGCCGAAGCTGAGTGTCGGATCGGGCAGGCTGCCTTCCTGCGAAGGAATCGCCGCCATCGCAGCGGCGCGCTCCTTGATCTCGGCAAGGCCGGGATTGTCTTCGAGCGCGATGCCGACCGCCCGCTCGGGCGTAAGAATGGACTCATCGGCAGAGAGAATATTTGAAAATAGAACGAACCAGCAGGCTGCCAGCATCACAAAGACGCGTCGCAGCCGCCGAAATATCACGGAAAGCATTAAATTTTTCCTTTAGCAATCGAAAATGAGGCTCCGCCAGTTGCGGAACCGCCCTAGCGCTTTAAAAAGCGCGGTTCGACTTCGAAGGAAAGGCTAATTCAGTAGCGTACAGAAACGATAGATCAACAGAATACGTCTGCCGATCGGCGGCGCTTTCGCGCGTGGAATAAGTGGTGTGGTAAGAAGGCACTGAAAAAGGTAGCCGATCAATCCAATCAGGCAGAGAACGAAGATCGGCATGGGTGGTTTATCGATCTTGACTTCAAAAACCGGAATAGGATGGGAATCAAGACAGGGTTTGAAAGAGCAATCCTGATGAGGCATGACGGTGTGGCTGCCATCGTTCATAGCAGATAAGTCCATTTCCCCACATCCCGCAGGCATAGTACTGACTGAACTTTCGAAGACGGGTTCCGGCATCGTGCAGGTGTTCGAGATCAGCATGGAAAGCCAGCTCACCATCAATACGAGGATGAGTGAGATCAAATAAGGACGGTTTTTGGGAGAATGCAACCGAATCAGCACAAGGGAATCTTTCCGTGGAAATCTTTGCGTTCAAACCTACCATATTCGTTCCGTGACTTCAAATATATTGGTTTAAAACTTAGCCTTTGCAGCAGGATTGTGCTCGTTGAATAGGTGAGTATTTAACCATAAGAACAAGGGTTTTGGCCGACTCAGGCCTCATGATTTAGCCCCCGTTTTTAAGAGATAGGGGGCGATGTTTAATTCTCAAAGTGACCTCCTGACAAACGCTAACTTTCTGTTATCCCTCTAATTCTTATAACTATGTCTTGAAACTTATTTCTGAATAACTCATACTGCGAATGAGTTTTCGGAGGTTGTATGCTTGTCGGTTATGCCCGCGTTTCCACGCAAGACCAAAATCCCGATCTGCAGCTCGACGCTCTCAAAGTAGCCGGCTGTGAAAAGATGTTTGTCGAAAAAGCATCCGGTGCCCAGCGTGATCGGCCGGAGCTATTAGCCGCGCTGGACTATCTCCGGGCAGGGGACTGCCTGGTGGTCTGGAAGCTGGACCGCTTGGCCCGATCCCTGAAGCAATTGATCGAAACAGTGGAGTTACTGGAAAGCCGGAGCATTGGACTGCGCTCCTTGACTGAAGCAATTGATACTACGACCGCCGGCGGCAAATTGGTGTTTCATGTGTTCGGTGCCTTGGCGGAGTTTGAACGTTCGATTATCCGCGAGCGCACGAAAGCCGGCCTAGAAGCCGCCCGCGCCCGAGGTAAAAAAGGCGGACGTCCGCCGGCCTTGGTCGCCAAGGACCTGGCGGCAGCGAAGGCCATGCTGTCTGATCCGGAGATTACGATGGAAGAGGTAGCCAAACGTCTTCGTGTAGCCCCTTCTACGTTATACCGACATCTGCCGGGAGGCAGGGGAGCAATTCAGGAGACCGAATCATGCTGACACCGGTCGCTTATCTTGAAGCGCAGGATGCCAGCCGGAATATTCACCGTGCCTATTCGATCGCCTATGGCCAAGACCTCTTCGGAAACTGGGTCGTGGAAACCACGTATGGACGGATCGGAGGGAAAGGACGAACGATCGTCACGGTCGTCGATAACGAGGACGAGGCGCTCAACTATGTCCAAAAAGCGCTTAAACGCCGGCAATCGGCTCCGAAGCGCATCGGCGTGGCCTATAAGATCCGTGCCCTACGGGATTCAGATCAATGAACGCGCCCTCTAGGCGCCGCACATCCAGTAAGGCGATGATTAAAAGCCAGAGACTGCGCGGCTTCTGATTTTTTCTCATCTCACGATCTGGCTCCAAACCTCCCTGGGATAGGGCGAGAAAGCACGACACAGGCAAAAACATAAACTATACTCAGGTCCTAGCGTTCAAGCCCAACCGAACTTTATGGCCAGAAGAAAAAACAGCGCATTTGAAGATCTCATTGAAATCGCGGCGGCATTGCCCTGGTGGTTGTCGTTGAGCCTGGCGGCGGTTTCTTATGTCGTTATGCATTATTATGCCGGTATCCCCGTGCCTGTGATCACCGATACGAAGCAGCTCGGTTCGATGGTGACGGGCCAGATGATCAAAACCCTCGCCACTTTCGGCCAATATCTTGTGCCGCTGGCCTTTGGAATCGGCTCGTTCGCTTCAATCATCAAGCGGAAGAAACGCGCGAATCTTTTTCAGTCGGTCACCAAGCAACCCGGCAAAAGCGCTCTCAACGGCATCACTTGGCGTGAATTCGAGATGCTGGTCGGCGAGTGGTTTCGCCGGCAAGGCTATACGGTCACCGAAACCGGCGGCGTCGCCGATGGAGGCGTGGATCTGATCCTGACAAAGGCGGGAGAGACCTACCTGGTGCAATGCAAGCACTGGAAGGCCTACAAAGTCGGCGTCAATGTCGTGCGCGAACTTCTGGGCGTGATGGTCACGCGGGGCGCGGCCGGCGGCTATCTCGTCACCTCCGGCGTCTTCACGGACGAAGCGCGACGTTTCGCGGAGGCCAGTAATATTGCCTTAATCGATGGCGAAAAATTAGTTTACTTGCTGAGCGAAACCCGCGCGGCACAGACAACACCGCCGGCAGGCCACTCGACGACCGCTACACAGCCGCTGGCTTCACCATCATGCCCCAAATGTGGATCCACGATGGTGATCCGCCATGCTACGAAAGGCACGCATGCCGGCAGCACCTTCTGGGGCTGTTCGCGCTTTCCCGGTTGTCGGGGGATTCTCTCGCGCTCTTAAAGTCCCATGGCTCTGCGGATGTCCTTAATCAAAAGGAAGAGGTGATACGGGTCTGTTGCAGAAGGGAAGAAATTAAAATGTTCGTAAAAACTTTTTGCCGCGTCGTCCTTGGCATGAACCAATAAGGCCCTAATGCCAACAATATCCGCCGCCTGCGCGGTGCGCTGCATGGCGTCCCGCAAGAGGCCGGCGCCGACGCCTTTGCCTTGCCAGGCAAGATCCACCGCGAAACGGCCTAATAACATCGTCGGAACGGGCTGACGGGAGAGGCCTTTGGTCAACCGCTCGGGGGCATCTTCATAGACGACGCTGCCAGCGAGGAGTGTGTAGTAACCGATGATGACATGATCTGCCAGGCCAACGTAAGTCTGCGCCCCGTCCGCGCGTTGACTCATCAGTGCATAACGCTGCAAATACAGGTTGAGATGTTCTTGCCCGCAATCGAAAGCCTCAACGTCATGGGTGCGTTGCAGCTTCTCGATGCGCGGATTAGTTTTCCGCGGCAGGGGCATCGAAGAAACCGGGCTCCCTCATCAAGCGTTCAAGCCGCGGCAGGGCTCGCGGCGAGGCGTCGAGCGCCGCCTGAAACGCCTCCCATTGTTCGGCATTCAGCACAAAATGCCGGCGATCCGCCAACACCTCATTGGCCGCGCTAAGTGCATTTTCCAGAATGAACTCGCTGACCGTTTTATGCTTAAGCAAGGCGGCCGCTTGCAGCGCTTCTTTGGCTTTCGGATCAATCCGGAGATCAATCCGGTCGCTGCGTTTGGTTGTTTTCATATCGGTTACCTCCTTTTGCTAATCTAGCATAAATGTACACACATTACCAGTACATAACCAGTATCTCAAAAACACGATTTTTAGAACAATCTGCGCTCTCTCGAAAACAAGGATTTTTCGGACAACTCGCCAGATAACCGTTGTTTTTTCCTATCCCGAGCAACAAGATTTATGTTGCTGGATCGGCGGACATTTGACGGAGCCATAGGAGCAAAACACGCAGCAATCGCCTTTCTTGGGTTTCAGCAAAGCCCCGCACGCCTTGCAATCATAGAAAAACTGGCAGGCATCGGTCGGCATGGTTTCTGTTTCGGCATGACCGCAGTGCGGACACGTAATGGTCGATTCGAGAATTACAGCACTCATTTTTTTTCTGCCTTAACCGAAGACGGATATCCCGCGTTTTTTGTGGCTTCGGTTAATTGATCGGGGGATGATACTGTTGCATCGTCGAATTCTACCGTCGCGGTTTTACTCGCATAATCGACAGTCACTTGCTGAACGCCGGAAACGTGTTCGAGCGCTTTCTTGACCGTGATCGGACAGACGGCGCAGGTCATGTTCTGGACATCGAGCGTGACTGTACGCGATGCGGCCAGCGCCGCACCGGATGTAACGGCAAACGCAAAAAATAATAGAAGGATTTTGGTTTTCATCGGATTTTCCTTAATAAAACAACGGGGCGAACCACGGAAATGCCAGCAGCCCTAATAAAGGGATCGTCACGCCCCAAAAGATGAAACGCTGTTTGCGGATGACTTCTTCATCGGCGCAGGGTTTTCCGACTTCGCACGAAGGCTCTATTAAATAGAGCTTGTAAAACGACAGACCAATGAAGAGCGCGGCTAATCCCAGAAAAATCGGGCGCAACGGCTCGAAGGCGGTGAGGGTCGCCACCCAAGCGCCGCCAATGCCGAGGCTTAACAACGCTAAAGGCGCGACGCAACACAGGCTTGCGCCGATTCCGGCGAGAACGCTCGCGATCAGGGTTTGTTTTGAATTCATGACGATACCTTTTGAGTGTCAATGCGCTTAAAATAACATCCGTACTTAAGTACGGAGCAAGACCATGGCACAGAAATTTTTTTCGATTGGCGAACTGGCAAAAGAGGCTGGGGTTAACATCGAAACGATCCGATTTTATCAGCGCCGCCATTTGCTAAGACAACCCGTCAAGCCATTCAACGGGATCCGGCATTACACGGAGCGCGACGCCCAGCGGATACTGTTTATCAAGCAAGGACAGAAACTCGGATTTACGCTGGATGAGGTTGCAGAATTGTTGAGTCTGGAAGATGGACGGCATTGCCGAGAAGCTAAAGAAATCGCCCAGAGAAAACTGGTTTCGATACACGAGCGCATCGAAGGACTCAAGGTAATGGAAGCTGCTCTATCCGATTTGGTCGAGGGCTGCGCGAGCAATCCCGATTCCGTTTCATGTCCGATTATCCTTGCCCTTCTTAAAACTGTATGAACACGTGATAAAACCACATTGTCCGAAAAATATGGATTTTTCGGACAATTGTTTGCCGCCATAAAATCAAAGGCTTGCATGTCCGGTAAATCTGTCCGAAAATGAGCGCATGAAAATAGGCTATGCGCGTGTCTCGACCGATGACCAGAACCCCGATTTGCAGCTCGACGCTCTGAAAAGGGTAGGGTGCCAAAAAATCTATGTCGATAAGGCCAGTGGCGCAAAGCGGCAACGTCCTGAATTGAACAAATGCCTTGCCGCGCTCGATGCCGATGATGTCTTGATCGTGTGGAAGCTTGACCGGCTCGGACGGTCGCTGCATGATCTCATCGCCTTCCTCGATGATCTGAAAGAGCGCAAGATTCAATTTCAATCGCTGACAGAATCCATCGACACCAAAACCCCAACCGGTCGGGCGATGTGGCAAATGATCGGGATATTAGCGGAACTGGAACGCTCTTTAATTCAGGAACGAACCAAAGCGGGGAGGGCGGCGGCGCAAGCGCGGGGGGTGAAAATGGGGCGGAAACCCAAATTGACACCGCAACAAATCAAACACGCCCGCAAGCTGATAGAAGAAGGGGAAAGCCCCGCGCATGTAGCGAAGCTGCTCAATGTAGCACGGTCAACGCTTTATCTAAGCTTGCAAGAATAAAACGACATATGCCGGCAGGAAGAGGAGTGATTAAGGAAGCCGAGCCATGTTGACTCCTGTCGCTTATCTCGAAGCCCGCGATCCCGAGCGCAACATTCACCGCGCCTATTCACTGGCCTATGGGCAGGACCTCTTCGGCAACTGGGTCGTGGAAACGACTTATGGACGGATCGGAGGGAAGGGACGAACGATCGTCACGGTCGTCAATAACGAGGACGAGGCGCTCAACTATGTGTAAAAAGCGCTTAAACGCCGACAATCCGCTCCAAAGCGCATCGGCGTAGCCTATAAGATCCGTACCCTAGGGAATTCAGATCAATGACCGAGTCCTCTAGGCGCTGCACAGGCAGGATTACAAGACCATGATCTCCTCAAACGATCCTTCATCGGTTGCCCCAGGAGTTGGCTCCGCTTTTTAGCGATATCGCCGCCATTATCCAGCAATCTAGCCAGCAGACCATTGGCCGAGAGCTTGCGAGCCAGGGCGATTGCATCAACAGTGATTGCTAATATAGATGGCTACAAAAGCATCTTCATTTGCCATCCTTAGTCTTAAGCTAAGATTATTCTGCGCAGAATTTGTACAAAATATGGGTTAGTCTTGGAGAAATTTATGTTCTCTCGTCCATCGTATATTAGCAAATTCTGTTCGTGCAATTGCCCTGGCTTGCGAGCTCTGATTAAGGAGCGTCTTTGGTTATTAGGCTTTAATGCGTCGATGCCGATGCTAATACATTACAAATGAGTTGCTCGCCTGAATTCCATGCAGCTCTCCAGAAAATCAATAATTCCAGAAGAACAATACTCAAATAAAATGCCCAGTTGACATCAGGTTTGAAGTACAGCCCAGCAATAATAAATGCTCCGAGGAATAGATAAACTAATGATGTCAGATCTCTGAACATTAACCACATGCGATGCGCATGGGAAACCGCCGGGACTTTTTCGTGTTTCTTGAATATTCTATACCAAACCTTGTTTTCAATTTCTGGTGTTAAAGACCATTGATCTTGCAACTCAGGGAATTCTGTTTTTAATCGATCATAATCCACTCGCATATCGCGTTGAGCATAGATTGAAAATGCTCGGTGACCGGGGGCTGCATAGGGCCAGCGTAAATAAACCAGTGCATCTTTAACCTGTCTTGGAAGCATCAGGCCCAATGCTCCGATGGTCGCTGTCGACCCAGCTGCGGCTAGTCCAGAAAGTTTCCAGTTGGTCAGAAATGAAGCAACGATTTGAGTATCTATTTCGACTCCCTGCGAGAAGAAATATATTAGCCCGGTGTTAATCAATGTAACGGGCACGATACTTGGCATATTGAGCGTTTTTAACGATGGCATTCGATATTCTCCTATGGATTTGTGACTGGACCAGGTACTGCTATCAACCCTTGTGGCCGATAAATTAAACAGACGCTTGGAACGTTGCCTCGCTCTCTCGTCAGTTCCGCTAATGTGCTTTGGTCTTTCCCGGACGCGCCGCCACCATTCGGATGACTGTGCCAAGTTCCCAAATAGGTGAGCGTATGGCTCGTAGTCTTTTCAATGACACTGATATGCTTTTTCAGGCCTTGAATACCAAGCACGAATTCGTCAGTTCGAAATTCACTATCCGTAGGAGGCGGAAGAAGGCCGGTGACGTAAATAATTCGTCTCCCCCAATTGATGTGTCCGATTAAGACGCCTCCGGTTTCCAACGGTCTGCGCTGCTCAGCCTCCATGCGCATCTGATCTTTTAAAGCAACAGGAATTCTTAGCTCCCATTTTGATTTGTCTCCAATATAGAGAATTTCTATTTTGGTCGTAGGTTGGCGCAGCCAGTTCACTCCTAGACCATCTTCCGTAAGCAATCCAACCAGAAGTTCTCCGGCTTTTGGAATGCCGTTGTCGAGTAGCTGCGATGTTCGTTCAGAAATACCAGCTGAGAACAACGAGATTTTTGCGTCAGACATTTTCATCGAGAACGATGCGCAGCCTTGGCCGGTGTTTATGCGATCAAAATTAGTGGCTTGATATAACGCGGTTCCAATCGGTCTGGAATCCCAGCCTAGTTGATAAAGTTGGGCAACCAAATCATCGATTCTTGGATTACGATCTTTTCCTTCCAGGCCGAAAAATCCAATTTTTCCACGGCCATACAGTGCAACTTGCAGCAGTGGTGCACCAAAATACTTTGAGCTAGCCATGCAAAGAGCATCTTGAACAGATCTCGAAGCCGTCGCATCGATAATTAGCCCGTTACATTTTGCAAATAGATCAGGCTTGGTTTGCAATAGGGAAATGACATCTTCCAGGGGATTCTTGACTTGAGTAACTTTGGCTCCAACTTGCGTTAGCAGGTCTGCAGTTAACCAAACCTTGGGTAGCATGAATTCGGCGGCTGCAGAATTCGCAGCAGTATGCCTTGCCATATTATGCGGTGAAAAACAATCCTTATCATAAAGCCTAAAGGGACCATGCCCAGAGCGAGCAAGATGCATGGCAATTTTTGATCCCAGACTGCCACAGCCTATCATGGCAATTTCCTTGTGGCGGTCTGCTTCATTGAAATTACGATCCGACGTTTCGGCTAGTAACTGCTGGCTCACTTTCTGAATCAGCACTAATGGGAATACCGATGTTCGAGTCAATTGCAGTCGGCGTTTTTCGTCCGAGGTAAAGGCAATTCCATAGGGTATGATTTCAATATCACTACCTTCACCGATCAGATTGCAGGGGCGTTTCACGGCAAATAGGACTACAACCTCAAGCCCTTGCTCTATCAGAGGTAGCGTGATGTTTTCGGTGATTTCCTTCAGGCGAATTTCCAATCCAGTTCGACAGCCATAGCTTTCGGCTCTGACCAATAACTGTTCAAGGCAATCGACATCATCCGGCTGGTAAACATCAATCGTTTTCTTGGTACCGCCTGAAATAACCATTGCCAACGAAAAGTTGCTTCTAAACGGTGAGTGCTCATTGTTTCCTATCCTAAACTTTCGAACGGCTTCACCAAGGTTAGGGTATAAGGTACTTTCATCAATAATCCGACCCGAATGTCCAACGAGGGACTGCCAATATTCATACCTAAAATATTGACTTATCGGGTTCTTCGCGTTGACTATGCGCTCACGAATGATGGAGATATCGCCAACAATCGTCCCATCTACGCTATCCCTTCGAATGGGCTCCCACCCCTGGCCAGAGCTATCAAGCAACTCGCCAGTCGCGGCCTTGCGTAGCCAATCGGCGAGTTGGTTGATAATGCCATTTATCCAATCTGGCTCATGCAATAAGTCGTCAAGTTTGCCTTCATAAATGCAAGGCGAGACCAATTCCCCTGGTCTACCCGGATTGATATGCGGATGAGCGCGATTGAAATCGGCGCGTAAAAAAAGCCTGGGTGCATGGGCGGGAAAAGATGTTGGAAACACAATTCTTACCCACTCCATTGCCTTGATACCTGTTGCCGTTATCCCTTTATCCCTTGCATCGCGAGGCAATGGAGCGTCCATGTTGATTTCGATTATCCAATTACCGTGCTTGTCCTTACTGGGTGTGGTGACTACCTCGTTGACAGAAGGATGAACTAAGATTTGGTCAATCGCTGCATTTACAGCGATTGGTAGTTCCTGTGACAGAGATCCCATGCGTCAACCGTGTGGCTTGGGGGTTGCGCTTGAGGCAAGACCGGCGCCTAAAGTAATGTTGCTTGCCCGTTTTGGGCTTTTTTGCGGTCCTCCAGATGTTAGAGAGATCCGAATGACCTCTTGGTCTTTGGTGCCTGTACAGACAAATTCACCGCTGACATTAGCCGCGATCGCTTCGTATTCTTTTTTGGCGCCCCAGCACGGTGGATCGTTATCATCGTCTTTGATGGCGTTGCTGCTGGCGATAAGCTGGGCGTAGCGTTCTGCTTGAGACAACGCCGATTTCGCGTCTTCGTCCACTTTAGGGTTTTTGGTGCGACTCCAGCTGTCTTCCGACAAACTGTGCCAGGAACAATGATGCGGCGTTAATAAGATGTCGTAACGTAAACAGTCCGGGGCGTATTGGTGTTTGCGCCATAGTTCGCGCCAGATTGCGACTTCCGCATCGCCTCCACACAAAAAACGGTTGGTTTTAGGGCCATAAGGCTGTGCTGCAATTTTAAATTGCAAGATGACGCTTGAGTGATTCTTGGATAGTCGATCTTCGTCTTCTACATCCTTAGACTGCAACGGGCCGAGTACATACACTTCGACCATTTGCGTTTCCTGCTCATTAATCTTGGTAAAGGTTTGATCAACCTCAGTCAAGATCGCTTCCAGGCCATCGGTTTTGTTGTTTTCATCCTTGCCGATAATGCGGATGCGGTCACCAACTTCGCCGATTTTTTGAGTCTCTTTGTATAAGTTGACGCGGCGCTTCGCTTCGGTATTAAACGCTTTTGCATCGTCGCATAAAGTGTGGCCAGTGCGCCGGTCTGCGCGCCGCCACACGATCGGGGACGACCAAATTTCTTGAATGATGATTTTTGCTTGCTCGCCTTCTTTGGGCTCTTTGTAGTCATCAATAGCGCCAAGATGGAAATGTTTAGCCAAGCCTCTCACATGATCTTGGTCTGGATGAGTTTGCAGGAAGACATCGATGTAGGGGCGACCATTCGAATCGTTGTTAAGGCGACTTCTCAGTTCGCTGGCGACATCGAAGTAATCCTCATTGGCTTCGTCATCCGCGCTTTCGCGGATGTTCATATCGATCAAAATCTTGGTTTGCTTGGCGTCGTCAATCTCAATCAAAGTCATATCGCCGTTACCAACCGGAAAAAATGTAATTTGTGCACTCAAGCTGAGTCTCCTAAAAAGGATGAGTAAATACTACATGTTCTAATAACCAAAAAAAAATATCGCAACATCTAGTGGATAGTGTCGATATAGGGTTGCCTGATTTCATTTCAAGGCTTTCCTAAAAATAAATTAATCGCATCAAATCGATTGACGTTAATAATATTAACACTGTCTTTTTGCGTGTCAATAAAATATTGCATCAACTTGTGTGATGCAATAATTTTATCTAAGATATGCATCAAAGCACTCACGGTTGTAAGCAAGACATGAAGCTCTTAAAGCAAATCGCCACTATTCGCGCTGGTCATCCTTTTCGCGGCAAGATCGAGGAAGATCTCGATGGAAATGCGCGCGTGATTCAGATGAAAGATGTTGACGCCGAGCGCGGCGTCAATTGGAATGGTTTGTTGGTGACCGATTTGCCGGGGAAGAAGCAGCCGGATTGGTTGAAGCCCGGAGATTTGCTATTTGCAGCCAGAGGCAATCGCAACTTTGCGTTGCTATTAGATGAGATTCCGTTCAACACGGTTCTATCGCCGCATTTTTTTCACCTCACCGTAAAGCGCGAGGCTAACGTGCTACCTGGATTTTTGGCGTGGCAGATCAATCAGGAACCGATTCAGCAATATTTGCAAAAGTCATCGCATGGCAGCATGGTGCAGGCTATCGGTCGGCAAGAGTTAGAAAACATGCAACTAGCAATACCGCCACTCGAAAAGCAGCATGCCATTGTGGCATTGAACAAAACCTGGCAACAACAGCTGCGGGTGATGACCGCCTTAACCGACAATATGCAGCGTACGATGACCGGCATAATCCGTCAGTTGCTGCGTGATAACTAGAAAAACTAGAGAATTCGCTATGAATGAGACCATGGATCCAATCAAACAGGACGACATCAACAAAGCCGTATGGGCCGCCTGCGACAGCTTTCGCGGCACCGTCGATCCCAGTATTTATAAGGATTACGTCCTGACCATGCTGTTTTTGAAATACATTTCTGACGTCTGGCAGGATCACTACGACCAATACCAAAAGGAACATGGCGACGAGCCGGAATTGATCGAAGAGCTGATGAAAAGCGAACGCTTTGTGTTGCCCAAGTTCGCCAGCTTTTATAATCTTTTCGACCGCCGGCATGAACCCGGAAACGGCGAGCGTATCGACCAAGCCCTGCACGCTATCGAAGAAGCCAATATCACCAAACTGCGCGACGTATTTCAGGACATCACCTTCAACTCCAACAAACTGGGCGACGACAAACAGAAAAACAATATCCTGCGCCACTTGTTGGAAGACTTTAATAAATCCACCTTGGACCTGCGTCCGTCGCGGATCGGCCAGTTGGACATCATCGGCGGCGCTTACGAATTTTTGATCAAAAACTTTGCCGCCAGCGCCGGCAAGAAAGCGGGTGAGTTTTATACGCCGCCGGAAGTCTCCGATCTGATCGCCGAAATTCTGGAACCGCGCGAAGGCGACGAGATCTGCGATCCAGCCTGCGGCTCCGGTTCGTTATTGATGAAATGCGGCCGTAAAATCCGGGAAAACTTTAACGGCTCCAAGAAATACGCGCTGTTCGGCCAGGAAGCCATCGGTTCCACCTGGGCGCTGGCAAAGATGAATATGTTCTTGCACGGCGAGGACAATCACCGCATCGAATGGGGAGACACCTTGCGCAACCCCAAGCTGCTCAATCCGGATGAGACGCTCAAACATTTCGACATCGTTACCGCCAATCCGCCATTCTCGCTGGAAAAATGGGGTTATGAAGAAGCACAGCATGACCGTTTCAGCCGTTATCGCCGCGGCTTTCCGCCCAAAACCAAGGGCGACTATGCCTTTATTCTGCACATGATCGAAACCCTAAAACCCGGTACCGGTCGTATGGGCGTGGTCGTGCCGCACGGCGTGTTGTTCCGTGGCGCCGCCGAGGGCCAGATTCGTAAAAAATTGATCGAAGAAAACCTGCTGGATGCCGTCATCGGTTTGCCGGAAAAACTGTTTTACGGCACCGGCATTCCCGCCGCCATTTTGATTTTCAAAAAACGCAAAACCGACGGCAAAGTGCTATTCATCGACGCCAGCCACGCTTATCGCGATGGCAAAAACCAGAACTTTCTGCGTCCGGAAGACATTCAGAAAATAGTCGCTACTTATCGCCAGCGCGTATCGGTCGAAAAATACACCTATCTCGCCAGTCTGGAAGACATCCAGGAAAACGACTTCAACCTGAACATTCCGCGCTATGTCGATACCTTCGAGGAAGAGGCGGAAATCGATTTACTGGCGGTGCGTAAGGAACGCGAGCAGTTGAAGACGCAATTGGCGGAGCTGGAAATCGAAATGAACCACTACTTGAAAGAGCTGGGTTATGACGCTTGATGCCACAGACCATCAACTGCTGTCGGCTATTCGGCAAATCATCGAGCAGGCGCGTCAATGGGTGCATCAAACCGTCAATAGTGAGATGGTGCAGGCCTATTGGCATATCGGCCGCTTGATTGTCGAGGATGAACAACAAGGGCAACAGCGCGCCGCTTACGGCAAACAACAATTGCAGCAGCTGTCGGAACAGCTGACACGGGAGTTTGGTAAAGGCTTCGACGCCAGCAATCTGCGCAACATGCGCAGCTTTTACCTGTGCTTTCCAAATCGTGACGCACTGCGTCACAAATTAAGCTGGACACATTACCGGCTATTGATCCGTATCGAAAACCCAAAGGCGCGGGAATGGTACCAGCAGGAAGCCATGGATCAAAACTGGAGCGCGCGAGCACTGGAGCGACAAATCGGAGTGCTGTATTACGAACGCCTGTTAGCCAGTCAGGATCGTGCCGCCGTCGAGCAGGAAGCTCAGGTAAATACCACGGAATTGCGCGCCAGGCCGGAAGATTATCTGCGCGATCCCTACGTGCTGGATTTTCTGAGTCTGCCGTCGCAAACCTTTCTGGAAAGCGAGCTGGAACAAGGCTTGATCGATAACTTGCAGCAATTTCTGCTGGAGTTGGGCAAGGGCTTTGCCTTCGTCGCACGGCAGCAACGCATCAGCACCGACGATCAGGATTTCTACATCGATCTGGTGTTTTACAATTTCAAGCTCAAATGTTTTTTACTGATCGACCTGAAACTCGGCAAGCTGACCCATCAGGACGTTGGCCAAATGGATAGTTACGTGCGGATTTACGATCGGCATAAAAAAGGCGAAGACGACAACCCGACCATAGGCCTGATCTTGTGCAGCCAGAAAAGCGAAACCATCGCCAAATACTCGGTACTGGCCGACAACCAGCAATTGTTTGCCGCCAAGTATTTGCCATATTTGCCGACTGAGGACGAGCTGAGACTTGAGCTGGAACGGGAACGACTAGCGGTGCAGCAGCGATTGGTAGCAAAAGGGGATGATTCTGAAGGTCGAGCGGATTGGGGTGAAAAATGATTTATGAAGGTAACCATAAGCTTGGGGATTTTTTTAGCAGTCGTCGAGAGCGAGGCATCCCCGGTTTGCCGATGTTATCGGTCACCATGAACAATGGCATCGTGACGCGGGATTCCCTAGACAGAAAAATGGAAACCAATCTGACCGACGAAGAGCATTTGTTGGTGCGCAAAGGCGACATCGTCTACAACATGATGCGCATGTGGCAGGGGGCATCCGGCTTGGCCGATAGGGACGGAATATTAAGTCCTGCTTATGTCGTGCTGGCACCCAAGAAAGGCATCGATCCTTTGTACGCCTCTTATTTACTTAAAAGTCCTCGATTGATTTATTTGCTTTGGGCGTATTCCTACGGATTAACCTCCGATAGGCTTCGTTTGTATTTCAACGATTTCAGACGTATCCCGGTCAATATCCCGTCGTTACCTGAGCAAAGAAAAATTGGAAAAATACTTTTAGCTTGGGATAAGTCAATTAAAGTTATTGAAGACCTGGTTGAAAGCTCTAAGAAACAAAAAGTCGCATTGATCCAAAAACTGCTCGTGGGACACATCAGGTTTGTTTCATTCAATGAAAATTGGTCAGAATTTAGGTTAGATGAGCTTTGTAATTTTAAAAAGGGAAGTGGTCTGTCAAAGGAGTTGTTAGATTACAATGGAAAAAATAAGTGCATTTTATACGGTCAACTTTATACAATATATACAGAAGTAATTAATAACGTTATTAGCCGAACCGATTTAGAGGAAGGGGTTAAATCCATCTGCGGTGATGTTCTGATACCATCTTCAACAACAACATGTGGAATTGATTTAGCTAATGCCGTAGCGCTATTAGAAAATGATGTTTTGCTTGGGGGTGATATAAATATATTGCGTCCTGACCCAGAGAAGATATGTTCAGAATTTTTTGCTTACCTACTGACACATGTGAAAAGACGTGAAATTGCCTCGCGTGCACAAGGAATTACTATCATTCATTTGTATGGTAATGATCTAAAGTCAATTAAAGTTTTAATTCCATCATTGGGAGAACAGCAAAAAATTGCTGCTGTTATTAATATCGCAGATCGCGAAATCGAAACCCTGCAACAAAAGCTTGCCTGCCTGAAACAAGAGAAAAAAGCCCTGATGCAACAACTACTCACCGGCAAACGCCGCGTGAAGGTCGATAAGTCATGAAGATTACCGCTCGCTTTGCCGAAATCGACCGCCTCAAGTCCCGTCTTGACAGCCTGCGACCGTTGCCGGAACACACCGTCCGCACGCTGCACGAACAGCAAGTGTTGGAGTGGACTTACCATTCCAATGCCATCGAGGGTAATACCTTAACCCTGAAGGAAACCAAAGTGGTACTGGAAGGCATCACCATTGGCGGCAAGCCGTTGCGCGAGCATTTCGAGGTGATAAACCACAAGGAAGCCATCGATTACGTCGAAGCCATTGTGCAAAACCAGGAGGGCTTGAGCGAATGGCAAATCAAATCCATTCATCATCTGGTGCTGAAAAATATCGATGATCGCAACGCCGGCCAATACCGGCAGGAGAACGTGGTGATCGCCGGCGCCGAGCATGTGCCGCCGGATTACCTCAAGGTTCCGGACGCGATGGCGGGATTGATGGCATGGTACAGCGGTTCAAGTAAGTTTCACCCTGTGGAATGCGCCGCCCGGCTGCACGTCGATTTCGTCGGCATCCATCCGTTTGTCGACGGTAATGGCCGGACCTCGCGCTTGTTGATGAACTTCGAATTGATTAGGCGCGGCTTTTTGCCGGTGATCATTCCGGTCGAAAATCGCCTAGCCTATTACGATGCCTTAGATACCGCACACACTCGCAGCGATTACAGTCTGTTTATCGAGTTGGTAGCCAGCCTGGAACAAGCCACCTTGGAGCGTTATCTGCGGATCGTGCAAGGCAATACGGATACCAGCCGATGAGCGTCATCCCCGAAACCAAGGAAGTCTTCAGCTCGCAAATCCCGGCCCTGCAGGTGCTGATGGCGATGGGTTACGAGTACCTGTCGCCGTTGCAAGCCATGGAATTACGCGGCAGCCAGACCGCCGAGATCTTATTGCGTCCAGTCCTGATCGACGAACTGCGCAAACGCCGGTTCAATTGGAAAGGGCAGGAATATCCGCTCTCCAATAATGCCATCGACGACATCGTGCGGCAGTTGACGTCGCCCGGTTTGGGCGAAGGCTTGTTATCCGCCAACGAACGGCTTTACGACCGCTTAACCCTGGGTATTACCGTTACCGAATTCATCGACGGCAAAAAAGCCCAACCGACCATCGCCCTCATCGATTGGGAAAACCCGGCCAACAATTGCTTTCAGGTCACCGACGAATTCGAAGTATTGAATGCCGGCGGTACTGGCACTCGCCGGCCGGATATCGTTTGTTTCGTGAATGGCATTCCCTTGGTGTGCATAGAAGCCAAGCGTCCCGATCCGCATAATCCGCACAAGGACATGCTCAAGGAGGGCATCTCACAGCACCTGAGAAATCAAGGTGTCGCTGAGATTCCGCATTTGTTTGCCTACAGCCAATTATTGCTTTCGGTAAATGGTCTGGATGGTCGGTATGGGACTACCCGGACACCGGCCAAGTTTTGGGCGTTATGGCGGGAAGAATTGCTGAATGACGATATATTCGATGCGATTAAAAATATGGCGTTATCGGAGAGTCAGGCTGCGCAGTTGTTCGCACATAGGCCAGCTTGGATGCGGCAGTATTTCGATAACCAAGCCGCGCAAGGCAAACTATTAGTGACCGGTCAGGACAAGCTGATTGTCAGCTTGCTGCAGCCTGAACGGTTACTGGAATTCATGCGCTTTTTTATCCTGTTCGATAAGAAAAGCGGCAAGATTGCCGCTCGCTATCAGCAATATTTCGGCATCAAGAAATTGGTCGACCAAGTCACGCGCAAGGATAGCCGCGATGCCCGCCAAGGTGGGGTAATTTGGCATACCACCGGATCCGGCAAGTCGTTTACGATGGTGTTCATGGCCAAGGCATTGATTCTGCATGAGCAGCTAAAACCCTGCCGTTTTTTCGTGGTGACTGACCGAATCGATTTGGAAGATCAACTCAGCAAGGTGTTTGCCAATGCCGGTGCCTTGGCCTCGCCGCGAGACATCGAAAAAGCCAAGGCCACGTCTGGCAAGGATTTGGCGCAGCGCATCAGCCAGGGTAACGAGCGGATTCTATTCTCGATCATTAATAAATTCGCGACTGCCTCCAAGCAGCCCGAGTGCCATAACCCCAGCTCAGACATTATCGTATTGGTCGATGAAGGCCATCGCAGCCACGGTGGCGAAACTCACGAACGTATGCGTCAGGCCTTGCCGAACGCGGCTTACATTGCCTTTACCGGTACCCCGCTGCTGAAAAACGATAAAACCACCAATAAATTCGGTCCCATCATTCATGCCTACACTATGCAACGGGCGGTGGAAGACGGCACGGTCACGCCCTTGTTGTACGAAGAACGGGTGCCGGAGCTGGGTACCAATGCCAAAGCCATCGACAACTGGTTCGAACGTATCACCGAGGGCTTGACCGACAAACAGCGCGCCGATTTGAAAAAGAAATTCGCGCAGAAAGGTCAGATTTACCAATCCGAAAGCCGCATCGAACTGATCGCGCACGATATTGCCGACCATTTCGTCAAAAACGTAGCCGATGGTTTGAAGGCGCAACTGGCGACCGACAGCAAGCTATCGGCGATTCGTTATAAGAAATATCTCGATGAAACCGGTCTGGTGACCAGCGCGATTGTAATGTCGCCGCCCGATACCCGCGAAGGTCACGAGGAAGTGGACGAAAGCCAGTTACCGGAAGTCCAGCAATGGTGGTTAGAAAATGTCGACAACCACAGTGAAGAGACCTATACCAAGGAAGTGATCCGTCGATTCGCCGACGAAGACGATCCGCAAATTCTAATTGTGGTGGATAAGCTGCTGACGGGGTTCGATGAACCACGTAATGCGGTGCTATATATCGACAAGCCGCTTAAACAGCACAACCTGATTCAGGCCATTGCTCGCGTTAATCGACTGCATGAACTGAAAAAATTTGGTTTGTTGATCGATTACCGCGGTATTTTGAAGGAATTGGATACCACTTTGGAGGCCTACCAAAATTTGGCTGAACGTACTCAAGATGGCTATGACATCGACGATTTGATAGGGCTCTACCATCAAGTGAGTACCGAATATAAGAGACTACCTGTGTTACATGACAAGCTGTGGGCGATATTCAAGGAGGTTAAAAATCGCGCCGATCTGGAACAGTTTCGTCAGGTGTTGATTCCTCATTACCAAACCGACGACGCGGGGGACAGTTACGATGCTAAGCAAAAGGTACGGGAAGATTTTTACGAGGCCTTGACTGCGTTTAGTTTGTGTCTGGAAGTTGCGTTGGGTTCTTCCAGCTTTTATGAAGACCGCAGTTTCGGCGAGGAAGACATTCGCACCTATAAGCGCGATGTGCGATTTTTCAGCCAGCTCCGGCAAATTGCCAGACAGGATGCCGGTGAAACCATCGATTATTCGGAGTACGCAACGCGCATCAAAAAACTGATTGATAAACATGTGGTTGGAGAAGGCATTCGCGAGCCGGAGGGGGTGTTCATCGTTAACGAGTTGGGCAAGCAAAAAGCCGAGGACTGGAGCGATGAAAAGACGCGCAACGAAACCGACATCATTCGCACCCGGTTGAAGAAAACCATCGAACAGGATTTGCAAGACGATCCTTACGCGCAAAAAGTGTTTTCGGAGTTGTTGGATCAAGCCATTCGCGATGCCGAAGCCATGTTCGAGCACCCATTCAAACAATACGTGCTGTTTAAGGATTTGGAAGAAAAGCTGGCCGAGCGCGAGGTGCCGGATACGCCGGATCCATTAGCGGCCAATCCGCATGCCAAAGCGTACTTTGGGGTATTCAAGTTGGTGTTTGGTGAAGAGGCGTTCAACGCTCTGTCGGATATGGACAGACAAAGCTATGTCGAACAGGCACTAGCCATTGATGAATTGGTCGATAAGGCGGTTGCGGAAAATTCCGTCAATCCGCAAAACATCGAAGCCGAAATTCGTAAAGGCTTGTTGCCGCGCCTGTTCAAAATGATCGGTATGGATAAGGCCAAGGAAGTGATTGAGCATATCGTGCAAATAACACGAGTTGGCCTGTCCAAAGAGCGATGATGCAGCAGTCCATCCGCTACGGCACTGAAGAAATTAGTTACCAAGTCACTTTTCTAGCCGATAGAACAACTAAAATTGCCATTCATATCCATCCTGATGGTGTGGTTCAGGTCGATGCGCCTTTGGGTGCTGAACCGTCTAAAATCAAGCAGGCAGTGCAGAAACGTGCGCGCTGGTTATTGCAGAATCTGACCCGTATCCGGGATGCGCAAGCCGAGGTCCTGCCCAGGCAGTACATCAGCGGCGAAAGCCATTTTTATTTGGGGAAGCGCTATCCGTTAAAAGTGCTGGATTTAACCAACAGCCATCGACCAACCGTCAAACTGTTGCATGGACAATTACAGGTCATTACGCCTGATCGTTCTACTGAAAAAATTAGTCAGTTATTGAAGGACTGGTACGCCTCTCATGCCCACCAAGTTTTTCATCGCCGCTTGCGAGCATTGGCCCCAAGCGTGTTATGGCTGAAGGAGACACTTCCGACGATTAAGCTTTTGACCATGAAGAAGCAATGGGGTAGCTGTTCACCGCAGGGGCATATCTTGCTAAATCCGCATTTGGTCAAGGCACCCCGAGAATGTATCGATTATGTGATTATTCATGAGCTTTGTCATCTGAAAGAACATAATCACAGTCCAGAGTTTTATCGATTATTGAGCCTGCAAATGCCGGACTGGAAACAGGTCAAGGCAAAGCTGGACGGGATGGCGGAGCTGCTTCTAAATAAATAGAGAAAATGCTATCTATAATAATTTAAAAAAGTGATAAGCAGGTTCTTGCTTGGGTTTATCCATCCAATTTATGGATTATCCTCGATAGATACCCGATTTCGAGACATTATTCGATTGGGAAATAGCGCCATAAGCTATGGTGTAACATTTACCCACATACCTTAAACACTGAAGAAGGAACAACATTTGTCGATCCCAGATTTTCAAACCTTAATGCTGCCCGTCCTAAAAATTGCTGCCGAGGGAGAAGTGAAAATTTCCGACGTGATAGAAAGACTGGCCGACGAGTTCGCCTTGTCTGCGGAAGACCGTTCGCACCTTCTGCCGTCAGGAAAACAAACAACTTTTGCCAATAGAGTCCACTGGGCGAAGAGCTATCTTGGCAAGGCTGGCCTGGTGGAACTGACCAAGCGGGCTCATTTTCGCATCACCGAGGAGGGGAGCAAAATTCTGGCCGCACCGCCAGAACGCATCGACATTAAGTACCTGAACCGTTTCCCCGGTATCCTGCAATTTCGGGGGGCCGAAGAAGGCGAAAGTGAGAATGGCGATACTCCCCCTGCCGATATATTAGCAACCCTGACCCCCGACGAGATCATGCGCAGTGCTCATCGCCAGTTGGAGGTCGCTCTAGCCGATGAACTGATACAACGGATCCGGTCTGGCACGCCTGCTTTTTTTGAAAGCTTAGTGGTGCGACTGTTGGTAGGCATGGGATACGGAGGTTCAGTAGCCGATATCAGCAAAGCGCTTGTAGGTGGCACTGGAGACGGCGGCATTGATGGCGTTATTGATCAGGACCCGCTCGGGCTCGACCGTATTTATGTGCAGGCCAAACGCTATGCCAATGGCAACACAGTAGGAGCAAGTGCCATTCGCGACTTTTTTGGCAGCCTCGACCGCTTCAAAGCCACTAAGGGGCTATTCGTCACAGCTTCATCCTTTTCCCCATCAGCACGCGACACCGCAGGACAATTAAGCAAACGGATCGTGCTCATCGACGGCGACCAACTCACCCGCCTGATGATCCGCCACGGCATCGGGTGCCGTATCGAGGAAACTTTATATGTTAAAAAAATAGACGAAGAATTCTTCGAATAGAGATCACTGAGCTCCTGAGTAAGAAATCATAGCCAAGTGCAAGTCTAACAATTTAAGCCATGAAATATGGCTACCCTGCATCATAGAAACTTAATAGTTGATTGTATTATGATTGAAAAACTAATAAACGTCATTTTCTGGATTTATGACTTACAGAGACGAACTTGCGACCCTGTTCTTAACGAATATCGTGGCTATCAGCGGCGTATAGTCGTATCAATTTGTGGTGTAGTATTCTTTCTATTGCTTAGTTGGCTATTTCTTCCACTGGAGATAGCGAATACCGGGTTGGAAGCGATACTGGCTGTTCCATTAGCCTATGCAGAATTGCTTTTTGATTTCCTGATAATGACATTATGTGTTGTCTGTCTGATTAATGCAATTCAGCTTTGGATGTTATGCAAAAAATACGAGATGTAAGTCGTCTTTCTTACTCAATCTTCAATAATTCACCTTAAACGTCGGGCTATCTTCCGGCCGGGTCTTGCGGTGATCGTAAATCCGCGTGGTGGCAATGTTCGCGTGTCCTAGCCATTCCTGCACCTTGGCGATATCCGCTTGATGATCGAGCGCGTTGGTGGCGGCGGTAGCTCGTAAGGAATGCGCTCCGATCGTAAAGCCCAATTCGGTCGAATACGCACGCACGAGCTTATAAATGCCATCGGGGGTGATCGCCTTCGCCCCGCCGGTTTTCGTGTTGTTGCTGACCGGCCGAAACAGGGCACCCGTGTCGTCGCTGCCGTGTCCGGCCAATTCCAGGTAGTCGTGGATCAGCCCGCCGGCGGCCGGATGCAGCGGCACGTAGCGGGTCTTGCCGCCTTTGCCAGCCACTTTCAAATGCGGCACGCCGCGCCGCTCGTGTTTGAAATCCTTCACCTTCAGCTTGCACAGTTCCTCGCGCCGCAGCGCGTGGTAGAGCAGGGTGGCCAGAATCGCCTTGTCGCGCAGGGTACGCAGCGTCGCTCCGCTAGGCGCATCAAGCAATTTACGTGCCTGGTGGTCGCCGAGCGCCGGGGTCCGGCCTTCGAGACTGTCATTCTTCGGCCGCTTGACGCCTTTGACCGGATTGTGGGTCACCGCGTTTTTGTCGCACAGGTAATCGAACAACGAGGCCAGCGCCGATAAGCGGTGGCGGATCGTGCTGCCGTTGCGTTCGCGCCGCACCAGGTCGTCCCGCCAGGCGATCACGTGCGCCCGGGTCACGCTGCGGAATTCGTCCGCTTGCTGGATCCCGGTAAAGGTCATGAAATCCCGGATCGCGTTTTCGTAGGCGCGCCGGGTTGCCTTATTGGTCAAATTGGCGAACCATTCGACCTCCGGCGGCACCTCACGCAGGCGATGGAAGTCCTCGGCGGTCAAGAGCCGGGTTTGCGATGAGATCGTTTGAAGGTCGGTCATGGTTTCACCGCGCGCCAAGCAGAGATTGAAGGTAGTTCATGGCAACAGCCGTGTCAGCGTGATAAAGTCGCGCACGGAAACAATCTTCGTGCCTTCGTAACAAGCCAGCGCGAGCAGGTGCGGCTTATCGCCGGTGACCAGGTAATCTGCTCCACCGCCGAGTGCGAGGGCCAGCAAATAATTATCGTCAGGATCCGGCGATACCTCCACCGGGGGCAGACTCTCTATCAAAACGGCAAGCTCGCGCAAATTATTGATCAGACGCCCTGCCAATGACGGCTTGAGACGCGCGCTGATTTTGGGATAGCGGGTGACCCGCATCAATTCTTCCAGCTGCAGATCGGCCGTCAACAGGTCGAAGCGTCCACGCCGCCACTGAATGAGGAGTTGAGCAGGCAAAGACGTTTCGATCAGCAAGGCGCTGACCAGGACATTCGTGTCCAGCACCACCCGCATGTCAGGATTCTGGCTTCGGCGGGCTAGCCAGCGTTTCGCGCCGCTCGTGCCGGACGGATTCGGTGGCTTCGTCAATCAGGTCCTGCAGCGCCTCGGGGTCGAGATCGCTGAAGGCGGCGCGCGTCTCGCTCAGCGTTTGCTCGAAGACCCGCCAACGCACGGCCTCCTCAATGAATTTGGACAGATCGCCTTTTTTCAGACCGCGCTGCGCGAGCAGACTGCGCACCGCGATGTCGGTGTCTTTCGAAACCTTGACTGTCCAGCGCGTGGTGTTGTCGGGGGTTGCCATTGACTGCCTCTTTAATAAACATTTATACGTTTAGCTGTTTAGCTGTTTAGCTGTTTAGCTGTTTAGCTGTTTAGCTGTTTAGCTGTTTAGCTGTTTAGCTGTTTAGCTGTTTAGCTGTTTAGCTGTTTAGCTGTTTAGCTGTTTAGCTGTTTAGCTGTTTATCAACATAGCATGATATGACGCTAAGTGCGAGGTGTTTTTTGGCGTCGTCTTACTCTTGATAAAATGTATTATCAAGAGTTAAAGGCGGGGGAAGGGGACGGTCCTGATGTGTAATCTTCTACATTATTTGGCGTAGATTTTTTGGCATTATTTGGCGCATATGGGCCAGACACAGAAAGCGAAAAATTGTACGTTGAGGGGTGTAAGCCGGAACCCCAGAAAATTTTGTTCCTTGGTGTTCATTCCGATCAAAACAGCCCGGCATTCCGACTAACAAGCTCAGCCATATTTTGAACGTTGGAGATCGGCCAAAAGCGGGCGATGAAAGAGTTTAAATGAATGGTGCGTCAATCTCGTAAAGCCGCCAGTCATAACGCGCAGCTTCATCCGCAGTCCCGAAGCGGAGTGAAGGGGCCGTCGGGCGGAAGCATCGGTTAGGCGCTGCGCCGAAAAATGCCAACAAACCCAGCCGCCACCAGAAACACGCTACTTGGCGCGAATGCGAGGCCATAGCCGGACATGCCAATAGCGGCTTGGCCTGCCAGCACGAATGCGCAAATTGCGAACACCACCGCACGAACTCGAAGGCGCATACAGCCTAGCGGAACGAGCGCGAACACTACTGGAATGGTGAATAGCGGTATTACCTGTGGACCATTAACTTGCACGAAGGTGGCCGACGACTCGGAGGCGGTGCAGGGTGAAAGCAGAGGCGTGTCCCCCGATGCGTTACCTGACACTGAAATGGATGCAGAACAGCTGATACTGGTATAAGCGGGAAGGACGAACAGCCCTAGGCTACCCAAGAGCGCTGCAATCAGGGCAAGCCACAGCAACTGGCGCTCAAGGTGCAGCGCGGGCACGGCAAAGGGCCCGCGTTCGAAACGCGTCAGGCGTATAAGCGCGGCGAGCAACAGAGCCACACTGCTCACGATGCCAAGTAACGCCAATAGCCATAAGACGATCATGGTATGTCTGTGCCATTACACCCAACGTTTGAATTCAGCGGGCGGCAAAAAGCGAAGCTTTTGTCGGTCCGCTGAAATGCTTTGTTTGGCCTATGCGGTGACACCACTGATATCCTCAATCGCAATGTGTTTCTCTTCTCCCTTCCCGCTGACGATGAGTTCGAAAAGAACAGCAGTTCCTTCGGCAATAGGCACAATACACTCCACTACCGCAAACAATCCAGTACTGTTCGGCTTGAAATACTTAACCGCAATTGATTGAGGCTCGTCAGGTATTACTTTATGCGGCGATGCCGCAGCCTTTAAAAAATCGACTTCGAGAGCTACTGCGGGCTCACGATCATATGCAAGAGCATAGCCAAACCGATTTGCCAATCCAGAGTAATCGTGGCGTTGGAGCATCGCACACGCTTCCTCGCCAAATGCTGTGAGAGCTTTTTGATTTGTTTGAGAAGGGAGGAGCTTCATTCCGGTGCACAACAAGGAACTAGATAGTTAACCGTATATCTGCCTGGAAATGATCTTCCACACGATAATCTATTGATCAGCAAATGATTTTCCTCTCCGTCTATCATCGGTGACAAGTAATAATGGCCGGTAATGATCAAATTACTGTCATTGAATCAGATGGAGCGATAGACCGCAATGGGTAGTTTGCGAATCCTCGACCCGTAACGTAAGCAACCCGGCTCATAGAATTGTCGTCACATGCGTTTATCTGCTAATGCCCATTTCTCACGAATCCTTATGGTCACCCAAGAAAGCCTCAGGGTTCGACTTTCTTGCCTCGGGTGTAGCGATAGAAGGTGGTTCGGGCAATGCCCAGCGTCTTACAGATCGCCGCAACGCTCTGGCTGGGGTCGTCCCGCAATGCCTGAGCCATACGCCGTTTATCTTCACTGAGCAACCTCGGCCGTCCGCCATGCCTCCCGCGCGCTCGGGCGGCCTTGAGGCCTGCGCGTGTGCGCTCCCGGATCAGGGTGCGCTCAAACTCCGCCAGGGCCGCGAAGATATGGAAGACCAACTTTCCTCCGCTCGTGGTCGTATCAACGGCTTCGGTGACGCTCTGAAATCCAACGCCCAGGGCCTCGAGCTGCTCAACCGTTTCAATCAGGTGTTTGAGCGAGCGGCCAAGTCGATCCAACCGCCAAACCACAAGGGTATCGCCAGGACGCAACGCTTCGAATAGGCGAAGCAGTTCCGGCCGGTCCACTTTGCCGCCGGATTCCTTTTCTTCGTACACGCGCTCACATCCCGCCAGCCGGAGGGCATCTCGCTGCAGATCAAGGTTCTGGTCATCGCTGCTGACCCGTGCATAACCAATTTTCATCGCACAAGTGTACCATAAGTCAATGCTTTGTCGAATGTTTCGGAATATTGATAGAGGTACGGATTGTGGAACAGAAAGCGGCTAAAATCAGGCCGATTTTCGTCTTGTTTCAGCCCAGGCTTGCCAGTGTTCCATAAAAGAACGTTTTTGGTACGCTATCCGGTATGCCCGATCACGAGACTCTCTCGGGCCGCTTCCACCGCCTGACGGGTTACCTGCGGCAGTTCGTTGATCATCACGATGCGCTCAGTCTGTGCCAGGAGTCGGCCGAGCAGACGGAAGTTGCCGCCCGTCATCCGCACGATGGCGGCTGTCGTCTCCTCATCCAACGGCGGAAGACGAACGCCGGGCGGTGTCCACGACGCGGCCAGAAGGCGACGCACCTCCGTCGCACTGAGTGGACGGAACTCGTGAACAAAACCGATGCGGGAATAGAATTGCGGATAACGTGCCAGGCGTTTCTCTATCCCTGGCATACCGATGAGGATCAGTCCGATTTGGCTGCGGTCGAAGCTATCGCGAAGGGTTTCTAAACCCGCCATCTTAAGTCGATCGGCTTCGTCGACCAGCACCAGAGTGGTCGGATCAGCAATGGCTTTTTCGCGTTGCACGCAGAGTCGAGCCTGCTCGTCGTAAGCCGGCGCCTCTGGCGGCGGCTTCTGCTCACCGAACAGGTTAAACCAGTCTCCATCTGCAAAATACGCGTCCCTGGCTTCCTCATAGCGGTCCCGCTGTTGGTCCAGCATTGCCTTATGCTCTCGAAGGATCGGTTCACGGACAATCTGGAAGAGATGATTGCGTGCCTGCGCGAGATCCGCCTCGATACTCTTGGGGGTACTGGTCACCGATACGGTATAAAGAAGCGTATCGGGTTGGCCTGTAGCGAGGAGGGTCTTTAGTTCTTCGTCCGGAATGGTATAAATATTCACGTCTCGGATCGTGTCCCACCGAGCGTAATGGCGTGCCGAGAGTGTCTTACCGACACCGGGAGCCCCATAACACAAACCCACATAACGGTAACGGCGGCAGGCTTCGCAGAACTCGGCGAAGCGCCGATATTCCAAAGTCTCAACGAAATGCGCCGGGTCATTCATTAAGGTAGCGGCGCAGGGCGGGCTGTTCGCGCGCTTCGCCGTCAGAAGGCGGGCACTCGGTGTTTGCCGAAGGCACACTGTGGCTGCTGCCTTGCTTCAGTTCCAGCAAAGTGTCAACCGTTTTCTTGCGGTCCTGCAACAGCGTGCGCAATTCATGGCGGCGCTGATTCCGCGCCCGCACGACCTCGCGCAACGGGATGGTTTCGCCGGCCAGCTCGGGACAAATGGCCCGGCACAGGAAACGCCCCTGATGGAAGATACGCACCTCGGCCACGTCCCGCGGATCATAGCGCAGCATCATCGATTCGCCCACGAAGGCGGCGAGGGTCGTGTCGATATAGCGCAACCCTTGGAAATGAATGCCGTCGGGATGCACCTTGCGTGCTTTGGCGACCGTCAGCAACAGAAGATCCAGTTGTTCCAGTGAATCGGGCAGGCGGGGCAAGAAGCCCTCCTGTTCCCAGCGCGCTTGAGGGGCAATACCCGTTTCGCTGTGCTTCCGGAGATGGTAGTTGCCCAGAATAAAGTCCCTCAGCCGCGCATCCAACTCCGGCAGCGTCAGCGTCGGCTGACCGCAGACACCGCCGCCTTCCGGCGTGTAGCCGGGAAGGCCGGACAAAAACATCGAATTGATCACCCCGAAAAAGCGTTCGATGCGACCTCTGCCGCGGGGTTTGCCGGGCGTCGAGAAAACAAGCTGCATCTTGATGTCCGCCGCGACTTGCGCCAGATGGTGCGAAGTGAAATCGCTGCCGTTGTCGGTATAGAGTATGTCGGGAATGCCGCACACATGCCATTTCGCATCCTCTTTACGCCAGATCGCTTGGTGCAGCGCAAGCGCCGTTTGGATCGCCGAGGGCGCTTCGAAATAGAGGAAGTAACCCGCGATGGCTCGACTGTAATCGTCAATGATCACGGTCAACCACGGCTTGGCGGCCTTTCCCTTCTCGCGCCGGATCAAAATGTCGAGTGGCGTGTGGTCGGCTTGCCAGATGGCATTAGGCCGTTCGGCTTCGCGGCGATGGACGAGTTCAAAGGCGTCGGCATAGGCCTTTGAGCCCTCATGGGCCAGCATGACCAGATCCGCGGGAAGTTGGCGAACGATAGCATAGACGACCGCGTAACTGGGAGGTTCCTCATTCTGCTGTACGGCAAGGCGATAGACCTGACGATAAAGCGTGGCGATAGGAAGCGGCGGCTTCTGGAGCGCTAAGCCCTCCACAACTTTATGCATCTGGGGCGAGAGGGAACGCCGGGTACCGCGATCCGTGCGCCCTTTTCGTGCCAACGCAGCCAGTCCAAAGCGTTGATAGAGAGCCACCCAGCGTTGAGCCGTCCGGTAGGGAATGCCCGCGTTGCGGGCCACAAGTGTCAGCGGAACGCCGGCCGTCAGGTGCGGCTCAAGTATACGAAACCGCGCCAACGCTTTTTGACGATCCGCTTCTGATAAGGTAGACAGTTCGCTCATCGATATCCTGTCCGCTTGCTACAGATGGGCAGTATACGCCAAATAATTCAAAACAAAGATACGCCAACTCATGTAGAAAATTACAGCAGATCTGTAATCTTCTACATTATTTGGCGCATGAGAGGGGGACCGTAAGGATTCCTTCGTAAATGAGTAACATCCCTAATTTTGTTACATCTGGACTGTCACGCCTTTGGTTCCAACTAAGAACGCTGTAATCAATTGAATCAATAAAAACAGCAAACCCAGCACCAGTAATATTTTTTTAACGTCTTTCATAACCTTACACCCCTCTGATCTTAACGAAGACCGATATAAAATGTTATCCGTCTGCTCATTCTAAAAGCATCAATCGAAGAAATCCCGATAAAAGTGAAGGAGTTGATTTCGTCTAGTCAGTTTTCACGGCTTTGAAAAACTCGATCATCGCTTTGTTTCTTCCTGGCCATTCGGGATGCGGGCCGCTGCCTTCGCAATACCAGGTTTGCACGCCATTTTTACAACCGCTGTAAGCCACGCAACCTTCTACGCCTTGGACGGGGGCGGTATGGGGTAAAGGTTGGCCGATTTTCAGATCTTTGGCTTTTTGTTCAAGTTCGTGCCGGTAATAGCTTTCCCAGCGCATGGGCTTGCCGGATAAGGATTTACGGTCCTCCAGGTTGTACTTTTTGGTGGTGCATTGATTGCAGTTCGCCCACCATTCAATCGCCTCTTTCCCATAATTCGGGAACAGCTTGTCGCGGCGACTGTGCATCATCATGACCGGTATGGGCTTCACGCAATTGCGGTCTGTCAGATCATCCCCACGAATGCCCACCGCGCTGGGCGCGATGGCGGCGGGTATATGCTTGGTGCCGTTGAAAAAGGCGATAGCCATCGTGGTTGTGCCGCCGTCGGAGTGTCCGGTCAGAAAAACCCTCTTGCTGTCGATGCACCATTTTGCTGCAACCGCTTTGGGTATTTGGGCCAGACGCACCGCCTCTTCAGGCGATAACCTGCGGTGATCCGCATACGCGATGATAAAACCTGCTGCCGTGGCTTCCCAGGTCAAATGGGTAAATTCTTCGGCTTCTTCCCGATCCCTGCCGGCCGGCGCATACACCACCAGTAAAGGATGGGCGACGGTATCTTTATAATTGGTGGGTGTCCTGACTGAAAAACGAATGCCGTCATCCGTTTTTTCCTCGTCGCTGGCACCGGCCGAGCCCGGTTTCGAGCCAGGTTGACAGCCTGCCGCAGAGAGGCGATCGGTATAGTCTGCTGCCGCCGGGATCACGTCTTCCTTGGCCGCTTCCACAGCCCCTTCGTCGACGGAAAAATAGGTTTTGCTCGCGCCGGTAAAGCCTGCCATGAACAGACCTGCAGCCAACACGAAAGTCATCAGGGGGTCCGGCTGTTTGCCGCGCCACCTAAGCCATTCGGGTTTGAACAAACCCACCAACAAAACCACGGGCGCCGAAATAATCAATACTCTAAAAAAGAACAGGAGGAGTGTGCTCATCGGTTTACCTCGTCGGTTGACCGTAGTCAAACGAAACAATTAATGAAGAAGGCCGACCCGTACCGGCCCGGTCACCGGCAACAGCGGGGTCGAGTCGGCTATGGTTTTATCGATGCCAATCCCTATGGCCAGCCGATTCATGCCGTTGACGACCGCGCACAGGCCAATTACGTCAAGAAAGCGGCGTTCGTCCCACCCTGCCTCAAAAATGGCCTTAACATCCGCCTGAGAAATCCGTTGCGGGGTTAATGTCAGTTTTTTTACCAAATGCAGGATCGGCTTTAATTTCGCCTCCCCATTCGCCCCGTCAATGTCGGCTTTTAATGGGCCGAAGACGACCGCTTCACCCCCTAATGGCATGGCTGAACGCTGATGCGTCTGATAGCAGAACGCCGACTGGTTGAGTTCCGAGATGTAGGTGACCAGAAGTTCACCCATCCCACTGTCTTGCGGCGAAAAACTCGCCTTGACGTTTTCCAACAGCTTCCACCACAGGATGCCGCTTCGGGGATATTGGGCCAGTAAATCGGCCAGTGTGGCCATCTCCGGACTTGAAGGCAGGTAAGACATAAGAATCCTGGGAACCATTCGCGGTAGTCCGCTTAAAAAATGAAGGTTTCGACTTCCGCAATCAGGAATAAAGGAGGACCCCCGCTCGAGATTTCGATCGCATGCGCTGCCGTTTCCTGGCCTCCGGGTGAACTCAGGCAGTCTTCCAGCGCCTTCATGGAGGGAAAATACACTTCCGCGATCCGGTGATAAGGCGCCTGCTCCCGTCCCGGTGCCGAGGTAATCAAGTTGGCGTCAAAACGGATTTTTCCGGCCAGTTTTTCGACCGCCATCGGCACATGTTCCTCAGCGTAGCGGCGTTCGAACACGGTCACATCGGCAGGTGTGGGATACATGACTATTAATTTTGCAGCGTTCATCGCTTCTCCTTTCATAGCATTTGTTTATGATGGCGGCCATAATAGGTTAGAAATACAAGGCTTGTATAATACAAACTTTCTATGAAAGAATAGGTTTTAGCTATACTGATCTGAGCGAGGCTTATGGAACTGCACCAAATCCGTTATTTCTTGGCGGTCTGCGACCACGGCAGTTTTACCCGCGCCGCCCAATTCAGCTATATTTCGCAGCCGTCGTTGACCCAGGCCATCAAAAAGCTGGAAGATGAATTAGGCGGTGAATTGTTCACCCGGGACCGTTCAGGGTGTTTATTGACGCCGCTCGGCCGTATGGTCGAGCCTAATTTACGGAAAATATACAAAGAAACCTTGGCCACCAAGGCCGAGGCGATCCGCTTTACCCGGTTGAACAGTGTTCCGCTGCGGATAGGCATGATGGAAACCGTCGGCGCCCAACGGTTAGGTCCTGTCTTTGCCCATTACCGACAAGAATTTCCCCATATCGAATTTGAACTGATTATCGGCATGGAGGCCGATTTGCTGAAGCAACTGGAAGCGGATTTGCTGGATTTGGTGATCAGCGCCCCGACTCAACTCTTGGCACCGCCGTTTGAGTCAACGCTGCTGTATACGGAACGCTACGTCGTGGCTTTTCACAGCAGCCACCGTTTTAATCGCCTGTCCCGGATCGAATTGAAAGACATACAAGCGGAAGCGTATCTGGATCGGCTCAACTGCGAATTAAGGGAAAAACTCAAGGCAGTCTGCCAGGATCATGAGATCAACCTCTACGCTTCTTATCGAAGCAACAGCGAAGACTGGATCATCAACCTGATCCGCGCCGACCTTGGCGTCGCCTTGATGCCGGAGTATACCTTGCCTTTGAACGCTCAAGACGTGCAGTGCCGCTATTTAGCCAATCCTGAAATCAGCCGCCAGATTTATGCCATCTGCTTGCCGCAAAGCCGCAAAAAAGCCGACATTAAGGCGTTGCTTGCAAGCTTATCCTATCTTTAACTGATTTCTTGAACTCGGTCTCCAGTCAAAGTTTGGCGACAGCTTTCCAGAACTCTAATGCTCCGCCTCCGACAGCCGATAGAGGTCTTTTCTATCGCGACATCCCAGGCAAGCAGATCGAATCCTGATACGCCACATAATGCCGAAGAATCTACGCCAAATAATTTAGAAAATTACAGTCCTGATGCGCCAAATAATTCCAAAAATCTACGCCAAATAATTTGGAAAGTTACATCCTGAAAATCATTCTCATTCTTGTGAATTATTTTTTGCAGTTCGGCCAAGGACGATTACAATGCCCATAAAGAGAACAAAAAGAGAACATGTTTTTCTGCTTATGAGACCCCCTTCGCCCAACCGGACCATCTTAACCGATCCCCAGCGCTCCGTCCGCCTGCAGCGGTGGCCACTGCCGTTATTCACCAGCAAGATCGCGGCGGGCTTTCCGTCGCCGGCCGACGATTATGTCGAGAAAACCCTCGACCTCAACGAGCTGCTGGTCACTCAGCCGGCGGCGACGTTTTTCGGCCGCGCCGAAGGCGTCTCGATGATCAACGCCGGCATTTTTCCGAACGACATTCTGGTGATTAATCGCGCGATCGAGCCGACACCGGGCAAGATCGTGATCTGCGCGGTAAACGGCGAACTGACCGTCAAGCGCCTGGGACGCGACGGCGAGCTCTGGGTGTTGAAAGCCGAAAATCCGGATTACCCCGATATTCCCCTCCATGATGATCTGGAAATGGTGATCTGGGGTGTGGTGACGCATGCGATCCATCCCTTGTAAGCCACGCATCGCCTTGGTCGATGGCAACAATTTCTACGTGAGTTGCGAGCGGGTTTTCCGGCCGGACCTGATCGGCAAGCCGGTCGGCGTGCTCAGCAATAACGACGGCATTTTTGTCGCCCGCAGCCAGGAGGTGAAAGATTTAGGAATCAAAATGGGGACGCCCGTCTTTCAGGTGCGGCACCTGATCGAGCGGCACAAGATTCACCTGTTTTCGTCCCACTTCGCGCTCTACGCCGACATGTCCGCCCGCGTGATGTCGGTTCTGGAACAGTTTGCGCCGAGTACGGAAGTCTATTCGATTGATGAGGCTTTCCTGGATCTGACCGGTATCTGCGATCAGGACCCGATCGCCTACGGCCAACGGATCAAAAAGTCCGTTTTCCGGTCAACCGGCATTCCGGTTTGCGTCGGCATGGGGCCAACCAAAACCCTGGCGAAACTGGCGAATTTCGCGGCTAAAAAATGGAAACAAACCGGTGGGGTGTTGGACCTCTCGGACCTGATGCGCCGGGAAAAGCTGATGCGGATCGTGCCGGTCGACGAGGTGTGGGGCATCGGCTCGCGCACCGCCGCAAGATTGAACCGGCTCGGCATCCACACCGTCTGGGACCTGGCCAAGCAGCAGCCCGACAGAATCCAAGACCAGTTCAATGTTGTGGTCGCCCGCACCGTGATGGAATTGAACGGCATCGCTTGCCTGGAACTGGAAGAAATTACGCCGGACAAACAGCAGATTGTCTGTTCGCGCAGCTTTAGCCGCCGGCTGACGGAATACCAGGAACTGTCCGAGGCCTTGGCCGCCTTTTGCAGCCGCGCCGCCGAAAAACTAAGAGTCCAGAATTCGGTGACGGGCTACATCACCATTTTCCTCCGAACCAACCTGTTCAACCCGAAAGAACCGCAATATCAGCGGGCGGCGAGCGCGAGGCTCCACGCCGCCACACAGGATACCCGTGTGATCATCGGCGTGGCCAATCGTTTATTAAAGGAGGTATTCAGGGAAGGTTACAACTACCAGAAATGCGGCGTGCAGTTAAGCCATATTCAGCCAGCCACGCTTCCCGAACAGATGGATCTATTCGATAGGGAGGCGTTCGCTCATACAGAGAGTGAAAAGCTCATGCAGGCTATGGACCGGATCAACCGCCGCTTTCCCAAGGGCATTGCGATCGCAGCCGCCGGTTTTGATCAAGACTGGCGGCCCAAGGCGGAGCGAATTTCAAAGCGCTATACCACGGATTGGCAGGAATTGGTCGTCGTCAAAGCGAATTGACCGCTCGCCCCGCAGTCAGGCACCGATTTCTTTCTGGCTGGTCTGTTCTTCCTCGATCCGCTTTTGAATGCCGTGGGCGTGTTCGCCGTTGAAAAGATCAATGGCAAAATCGAGATCGATGATTTTCTTGGCGAGAAGGTCGCACAACCCGGCCCGCATCGCCACTAATCTGATCAGGATCGGATCGCGCGGGGTTTCCCGAGCCAGCGCCTCATTTTTTTGAGTGGCCTGGGGATCGAGACAAAAATTGGTCGATTGTTCAGGTGACGATTCTTCGGCCCATACCGGAAGACTCAAGACCATGAAAAGCAGGGCTATTTTCAACATAATGGCTCTCTAAATTCGGAAAACTTTAGGAAATGTCTTTTCCTAACAGCCTAGCTGAAATTATGAGTTTAATTAATTTGATTAAGGATCATGTCTGCAATTTCGCATAGCAGCGTTGCCGTCTGACAAATGTGACTGATTTTCGATTGTCCGTGGTGATGGTATCGAGACAATAAGTTTGTATAATGAATTGTTAGCTATTCACTAGAAACCTCATGGCAGTGTGATGGAATTGAAAGAGCACAAAAAGCCTGTACTCGAACACCAAGAGATCATAGCCGATGTCCAGGATCAGGACCTGTCACAGCATGTCATCCGTAATGTATTTGCCGTCGATAAATTGTTTGAAAAGGTAAGTTTCAAACAATCCGACATTTCAAATGCATACTTGCGCAATTGCCGATTCGTCGATTGCGATTTCACAGGAACCGTAATAGCATCGTCAAATTTTCGAGGCGCAACGTTTGAAGGCTGCGATTTTCGCTATTCAACGTGGGCGCACACTATTCTGGACGACAACTTTCTAGATAAATGCCTACCGAGTGAAGAAAATCTTGCAAGAGATTTGGCTCGTAGTTTGCGAGTCAATTTTGCGCAGATTGGCAATTACGAGGCTGTTAATAAAGCAGCGTCAATTGAAGTCGCATTAACAGGCCAACATCTTTTCCAGGCGGCTTATTCAAAACAGTCCCATTACCGCAAAAAGCACAAAGGCTGGGATCGTGTGCTACATGGTCTACGCCATGCGCGGTGGAAACTATTTGATCTTCTATGGGGAAACGGCGAGAGCATACTAAGAATCTTCGTAACAGCACTGTTCTTTCACCTTCTCAGCTCAGTAATACTTGCCTACGAAGAACAGCAACTCTCATTCTCTGATGCATTTACACTAATTGCTGTTGGCTTTTGGGGCGTCACAACCAGTCCATCTCTTCCTGCAATTTACGCAGTGTCACTGACCATCGGTCGCTTTCTGTTATTTGGACTTTTTATGGCTGTTTTGATTAAAAGGCTGTCTCGCCGATGAATCATGATATTTATGTATTTGGCTCCGCTGTTCGTGGCGAAGTTGATGAGAAGTCGGATATCGACGTCCTCGTCGTTCCGCTTGGATCTCAGAAGCCAAGCTACCCGGAAGGGTGGAGCGTGTATTCGCCTCAACTACTGCAGGACTATTTCAACAAAGGCCGACTTTTCGCATGGCACTTGTATCTAGAGTCGCATTGCATTCATGCGGCCGGCCCGATCCCTTATATTCAGAGTTTGGGACAACCCAAGCCTTATGAAACCGTTAGCGAGGATATTGACGAACTTGAAGAAATGTTCAGTGTAGCATTAGATGAAATAAAATCGGGAACCGAAAGCATTATTTACGAACTTGGAATTGCTTACACATCCATTCGAGACATCGCGATGTCGGCGTCATGGGCGTTATTGGATAAGCCATGCTTTTCCCGTGCCGCACCGTATATGTTGCCTATCCCTCTCCCTGTACCTAGGGATGCCTACGAAGGAGCTATGCTCGCGAGGTATAGCTCTACCCGCGGGCTTGACTATGTTATTCCGACGGAACATGTCTCACAGGCTCTTTTACGCGCGCCAATTGCGGCGTGGGTTCAGGAGCTAAGGAATGCGATATGAAGAATTCATTTCTCAATAAAGTGACTGCTGAGCGGAAAGTCCTTAACGTTGTAAACAAAGATGTGCCGCCTTCCAAACAGCTTACCGGATTGTCAAAAGCAGCGATCCATCTATGGTGTCAAAAGATCGCCTGCAAAGAGGAGTCAGAACTTATCCTCCAGCTAATAGAGGTGGGCAAACTCTGCCAGCGCTTATCCGATAGAAGTCATGAAACCTTTTTGCCTCTCGAAGCGGATATCTCCACCCAGATAGAGAATAGCCTCGAGATCCTCAGATTCCATCTGAGAACTTTAAAGTGAGGCTAACTAGACAATCGAGCAGATGCTTCTGCGTTGCGCGCTCAGGAGCCGCTCATCGTCGCGTTAAACATCAAAGGACCGTTTTCATCCGCACAAATGCCATTGAAGAATATGCGCCGAAGGTCTGGTGATGGCCGGCCGATCTGAGACGATCAATTTTTAATGTAAGTTAAAATTTAAACTTTCTTCTGAGCCTGTCAGGTCGAGTTCAGATTTTTACACATTTAACTTATTTGGCTCGAAGGTACAAAACTTTATTGTTTGAGCCTTCGATTTGCCTTTCCTCAATCCCAAACAAATCAGTCTTGGCTTTGACTAAATCTGAGAGCTTTTTGAAGCCGAATAGTCTTGAATCAAAGTCCGGTTGTAATTTAGTCAAGTAGCTTCCGAAAGTACCCAGGTTTGCCCATCCCGAATCATCGATCGATTGATCCAGAGCGGTTAGAAGGAATTTTGTTGGGAACTCTACGCTTGACTCTTTTATATCTGGCTGAGGAGCCTGGATATATTGCACGTTTTCGACTTTAGCGGGATTAACAGAGGGTTCTGTTTCACCAGACGGGCGTAGCAACTCTGTGAAAAGAAATTTATGGCAGGCATTCCGGAATGCCACTGGAGTTTTCTTCTCTCCAAATCCAAAAACAGTAAGCCCTTCTTCTCGTAACCGCATAGCAAGGCCAGTAAAATCGCTGTCGCTTGTAACCAAACAAAACCCATCAAATTTGCGCGTGTAAAGCAAATCCATTGCATCAATAATCATCGTGCTGTCGGTAGCATTTTTTCCAGTTGTATAAGCAAACTGCTGAACAGGTTTAATAGCGTACTTTTGTAAAACTTTTTTCCAAGAAGAACTTGTCTGTGTTGTAAAGTCGCCATATATCCTTTTTACAGTGGCCTCGCCAAATCTGGCGATCTCAGCAAGGAGATTTTCTATGACAACTGCTTGAGCGTTGTCGGCATCTATCAATACTGCCAGATGAAGCGTTGGCTCTTCTTGTTCTATTTTCGCTACCAGTCTTGGTGAAATCATAAGCATTGGGGGGTTGTAGTTAATTTATCCTATCGTCTTAGTATAGTCGGCTCGAAACGGCAAAGTCGGTCTCGCGCATAAGCTTTATGACGCGATACCCCCACGGATGTGGGGAACTCATTTTTTTACCCTATTCGAACGGCTCTTTGAGATCTCCGCTCCATCTTCTGCGTTTGACCAAATTTTTGTGATTGCTCTTGCTGCCGATCCTCATTAATAAGCAGCATCTTGCTTATAGCAGCCAAAACCTGGCGTTTGACCCCCGCCTTGCCCAACTCGCTTTTTCCGGCCAAATCGTTGAAGTCAGTAAATGCCTTGGGATTGTCCCCAAGCTCACCAGGAGAAAAAATTGGGAATATCGCCTTACCACCTACGGCTTTGGCGGCTTCTTCGGCCTTCCCACGACCAGGATTGATGCCCTGAGTTGCCTCAAGATGTCTGTCGTCGTCGCCAGCGATGATGATGGGCTTATCAGGGAATTTCTCATGCAGTGCGCGAGCAACGTACGGCAGGTTGCCAGAGTCAAAGGCCGCGACAGTGCCATGGCCAAGCGCCTCGGACAAACTGGCCGCCGTGGCGTAGCCCTCGGCAATGATCAGGACAGGCGCCGCCGCAACAGCAGCCATGCCACCGACCGGATGGAAGCAACCTTCTTTCTTACTATGCTTGGCAAACCGTTTCGTTCCGTCCTCTTGGATGTACTGCATTGTCCACTGTTTGCCGTCTACATCAAAAGCCGGGATGTAAGTCTTCTGTCCTTGCTTATCAGTCATAACACCGGCATGCGCCTGGATGTCCTTATCTTTCAGGTAGGGAGTGGGCTTGATAATTGGCGCCAAACTTTCCATTCGTCGGCTGACACGCTGCGCGGTTGCCTCATGCAACCGGTCTTGCTCGGCGGCGCGTTCTGCGAGTTTGGTTGCAGCTTCGGCTTGTAACTTGGCTTTTTCTTGGGGATCGAGAGCATAGCCCTTTGATTTCCATTTAATATCGATGCCGGTACGATTGTTCTTGATGTATCCGGCAGGATGGCCATCCAGGTAGCCGACATAGAAACCGGCCTCCTCGCCCTTTTTATCGCCTTCGACGCCGATTCGATGCTTCTTGCCATCCATGATGGGGTGTTTGCCTGTCACGATGCACCCCAAAGACTTCAATGCCTCGGCAAATTCCTCTTCTGGCGTTATCGCCGGGCCTTGCTGATCTGGAACGTTGTCAGGCTTCCAACGTTCGAGTTTTGACATGTCGGTATCGGGGCCGGCATACCAGGACTTCGCGGCTTTATCCCATAAAGCACCGGCTGCCTTGGCCGCGCTTCGCTCGCCATAAGGCACGGCTAAATAGATACGATCCTGATTGTTCACTTGGCCTTTGTCTAAAACCTGGGATTCCGCTTCACCAGCCGTACCAGTTGGCTGCGTCCATTTGAGGAAAAGTGAGGAATCGGCGCCTGGGGGAATGTACCAAGATTTTTGCTGCCTATCCCAACGCCCTCCAAGCTGTTTCACTTCGTTTTTCTCCTTAAAAGGCACGTTGATGTAAATCAATTGCGCAATCTGATTTCTTTTAGCGGCTAAAATATCTCCGTCAGAAACGTTTACCAGCATGTCCGCCTCCTGGGTCTGTGGATTATCTTGGGGCTGCTTTTCGCCCGTCATGTTTATCTCCTGCGCTTGCGGCTGGATGGGATATTCCGCCAACAGTTCTGGGTACTCGGCCAACACGGCCGCCGGCGGAAGAGAGGGTTTACCACCAAAAACTGTAGCATCGGGCGAATTCAGATAAAGTGCATTATTGACGGCCGCACGATGCACGTCAGCAATAGCTGAATCAGAGCTTTCGGCGTCTGAAAAAGCCGAGTAGTCGCCAAGTGTCACATTCCACTTTCGGCCATGATTCTCTAACCGTTCAATGGTAACCTGAGCAAAAAATTCAGCTAACGTCATCTCATGTGGCTGCCTTAGATCGTTCATTTGCCGCTGATCCTGCACCTGCTCGAACGCCAACACATAACTATGAATCTTTTCAGCATCAGCCGCCGCACGAAATATCTCTAAAGGATCTTCCTTAAGAGCCTTGATCCACGATCCGACATAAGCCGCATGTTGACCTGGATCATGGCCAATCCCAAGCTCGTCACCCAAGATCATACTGGCAATTTCGGCTCGCAATTCTTCCTTGGCGTACCCTTCGCTTCCAAAGGGGTGTGCAAGATCGCGATCAAGTCGCGACTGGTGCCCGGTCCAGTGGCCTAGCTCATGCAATGCGGTTGCATAATAGCTGTCTGCGCTAGGAAACTGGCCCTTATCAGGCAAATGAATGCTGTCAGTAGATGGTCGATAAAATGCTCTGCCACCCCCGTTGTGATGAATACTGGCACCTGAAGCCGATAAAATGCATTCGGCCCGCTCAACTGGTGCCCAGGTCAGTTCTTTTTTCTCGATTGGCGGTAAGCCGTCAATCTGTTCACCATTAAACACAGTTGCGAAAAAAACACGCGGACGTTCCAATCGAACGATCACCTTAACCGGATTTCCCTCGCTATCTAACACCGGATTCCCATTGTCGTCTTTTTTGGTATGTTCTTCAGTGAATTTCCAGTATTGAATACCCGTTCCTTTCTCGCCCTTCCGGACTTGGCCACCCGCCTCAGAAGCTTGCTTGTATGTCATCCAACGCTGATCGTCACGATCTTGCGACATCAAATGCAACGCATTGATCCCTTTGTACCGGTTGCCAGTCGTCGGGTTATACGGTAAGAAAGAGCCTGATTCGCCGGCATCCCACGGTCGTTGCCACGGCGCAGTGCCCGCTTCGAGCTGTCTGATTAGATTCTCAGCAACTATTTCATGAAATGGTTTCTTCTTCTGATCCATTGGAACAGCCTCCTGATGGTTATTTCGATTAGTTTGTAAGCCACCGCTCACGCTCTGAACTGAATCGCTAATAGCGGGTTCTGGAATTGCACTTGAAATAACTGAATCTGACACGACTTGTTGAGGGACGCCATAGTCCTGATCTTCCTCGTTTCCATTAACTTCCTTGTTGGCGTTCTTCTCGATCAAATCGACCACCGGCTTCGATGCGGTAATGCGCTCGAACACGGAGAGACCATTTACGCCAGTGGGGATAAAGACTCTATCGACCCAATTTATCCGCTCAGAAAATGCCCCTTGCTCTTTCAATACCCGTTTTTCAGCATCCGTCAGATGACCGCGGCCCTTTATCTCGATGCGGTCTTCGTGATTAACCTTCGCCGTGGAAATTTCCCATCCGTTTGAAAGAATGGCCTTGCTGCCTTTTTTGACGGCCTCAAACAAATCACTGGCCGACATATTGGCAATGCCGGAATTAAGGCCAAGATTCTTGAGTGTTTGCTGCGCTGCCTTCTGTCCCAACATACGGCCTAACAGCTGCTCGCCGTCATCAGTCTGTAAGCGTTTGATGGTTTCCGATCCTTCGACACGATCCCATATTGGCAGGATCACGCCGACTATCATCCGTTCGGTCTTGGTCTCAGTCTTCGGTGCATTCGCGACTTGTTCTTTCCAAAGCTTCTCGGCCTCAGCTTCATCAATAGACCTGGTAAGAGTGACCTTCTGGAAACTACCCACGCCATTAGTCACAACGGTTCTATAGTCATAGCCGCGATGAATAACATCGGCATTATCGATGTATCTGTGTCCCTGTTTTCTGATCGTATGCAGAACGCCACGACGCACCGATATGCCTTCCGAATTGATCCTTTCGCCAATATCAGAAAGAAAAATGACCTCGCCCTTATTTTTGCCAAATTCAGAAACAAACCAACCGCTTAAATCATCGGCGTTGCGCCTAAATCCAGATATCTTCTTAGCCTCTTCCCAAGCGTTGTATTTAATCTCATTGGTGACGGCCAGTTCGACATATCGAGTTAGCGCCCCGGTGTTCTTATCTTCATACACAACATCATCGCGTGTTTTCTGGATGCTCAAGGCGGTCATAGTCTGCAAGCCGACATCATATAAACCGCGTTGTTTAGCGTACTCAACGGCTTCTACGAGCCGTCTTTCAAACTCGCCAAAAACAGCATTTTGCATATCGGTTTTCAGTGATAGCAGTCGATTTAAAAACTGTGGTATTGCTGGAATTTTGCTTTCGCTCAATGAAGCATTTTCATCAAGCAGACTCAACCCCATTTGCTTTGTGACATCGTGAAATGACAGGTCGGTTTTGCCGCGATAAAGATCGCCAAAGAAATTCTTCAGCGCAGTAGCGGCATATTCGCTTTCGAGATTATCGGATGCCGTAAACATGCCTTGACTGGTCGCCTCTCGCTGGCCGCGTGTCAAGGCGCCCAACTGATCCAGTCTGCGAGCAATAGATGATACAAACCGCTTTTGCGCCTTCAGGTTGGTCGTAGGCAGCACATAATGAGGTTCTTGCGCTTGGTTAGTCCTATGTGTTCGACCAAAGCCCTGTACCGCGGAATCGGCCCTCCATCCTGGCTGCAAAATATAGTGAATACGTTTGCGCTGATTTTCGGCTGTGTTATCGGCATGAAAGCTGTACCCCGTTCCGCCGGCTCCGGAAAAAATCAATATGTCCTTTTTATTTGCCTGGAACGCTTCAGCATCGGATCTTGAGGAATTCTTACCCCGCTTCTCTTCAACTACTTTCAGATTGCCCTCTTCGTCACGCGTCTGAACAAAGCGGCGACTACGGCCAGTAATCTCGGCTACACGATCGGAACCAAAGGCATTGATGATCGAATCGAGCGGATTTTCCGGCACCCGGATTTGTTGCAGCGTTTCAAGCAATGCATCGCGCAAGGCAATAGCCTCGCGATCAAATACTGGATTCCCTTCCGAGTCCTTGACGGGGAGATAAACGGTGTTACCGTTCTCGTCTTTAGACTCTTCATAGGCTGCAACGGGAAAACCGTTGCGAACGTAGTCCATCAGCATTTGCCGAGGGGTAAAATCAAGGTCTTCAAGAGCCGCGTCATTGGCCGTTGCATCAGCAATAATACGTTCCTGGGCCGCCTCATTGGTATTGACCAACTGAATGACAGCAACATTGCCGGCATCAAGCTGTTCACGAATATCGTCGATCACGCGAGGCGTTTGCATCGCAGTGATGATTTGATTGAAAAAACGCTGATGAGCGCCCCAGAATTGCGACATTGCCGCACTTTTCCCATTACCGTTCTTGCCGGCCTGGGTTATTTCCAATGCCTGTTCAACATTATTTAGGACGACCTGCCAGGCCCCGGCCAGCTCGTTGTAAATATCTTCTTGCAGGTCTGATAGGGTATGCTCCATACGTTCGTAGCTCACCCCGTCATAGGACAGTGACCGGGCGAGATACATGCCCATAGCTTTCATATCCCGGCTAATCAATTCCATTGACGCTATACCGCCTTTTGATACACCGTTTATGAAAGAATTTGTATCGGCGAATGGCGTTCCCTCGCCCCATAATCCCAGCCGATCTGCATAACTCAAATTGCTAATCTCAGTAGCGCCGGTGGCCGACACATAGGTGATACGCGCATTGGGCAACTCTCTTTGCAGATTGATGCCTGCTATCGCTTGTTGCGAAGGTTTTTTAACCCCTCGTTTGCCCTTGATTGCAATCGCATTCCCCATGCTATGCGCTTCATCAAACGCGATCACACCATCAAAATCTTTTCCCAACCAGTCAATGATCTGTTGAGCGCGTGTTTTGCCGCCCTGTTGCCCCAGGTCATTGGCCTGTTTTTTTTCGCCGCCCCGCAGTGTTGAATAGGTTGTAAACAGAATGCCATCTTCTTGGCTAATCTCATTACCGGCCTTGGTTTTACCCTGAAAGAAAATCTTGTTGGGATTGCCGCCTACTCCAGCAAAATCCCTTCGAGCGTCTTCAATCAAACCCTCGTTGAACGAAACCCAGACCGCCTTAGAACGGCCCTGCATCATGTTATCCAAAATGATGCCGGATATTTCCCGGCCTTTGCCTACGCCAGTACCATCACCAATAAAAAATCCCTTTCTTGATCCGTTTGGCAATAGTTCAGAGTGTGCTTGGCCGGCATAAACTACGGCCTCGAGCTGAGCAATGGAAAGCAATCCTATATCGACCAATCCTTTCGGCAATACCGGCGCATAAGACGGCGCAGGTGGCTCGACTGCCGACATTGCCGCAGATTGAACCAATTTACCTGGATGCGGCTTTGCACCTTTAATAGTAAGACGTTGTGGCGTGTAATTGGCGAATACTGAATCGGTGAACTCTGAAACTTCTCCGCTTTTAGCCTCTACTGCAATCCCTGTGGCATTGTCGCCCTCAGTGATGCCACTATTTCTTCCAGTATCATCGCCGCCGCTTCCTCCAGTGTTTCCGCGTCCGTTAGATCCACTTTGAACTCGACTCCCGGCTCCGATTCCGTCATCAACGACATTGCCAGCTGCGGATTCGCCGCCAACTTGGCCATCAGTAATAACGGCTCCTGTATCGGTCCCGTCTCCAATAGATTCGACTCCAATGCCGTCCGTATCAACACCAGGCTCGCTAATTCGGTTTCCGGATTGAATGGGATCTTGTACTGAGCCAGTATTTTCAATGCCTGCTGGTTCAGCGGTTCTTGATTCAATTCTTTGACGCTCATTTCTTATACTCTCCAATAGCATAGGTAAATCGGCAACCGACTCGACTTTGCCGGTCAAAACTGGCTGTGTAGTTGGGCCGGTTTTATCGATTACCAAAATTTGATTGTCGAACGTAGTGCCGTATTTCGCATACTCTTTACCTGATATGCCAATGTTTGCGCGAACGTTGTATTTCTTCTTTATGTCTGCCCACCACTTGCTAAAGGCGGGTCTATCAGCAGCCATGCCGTTACCGACAATAGCCACCAAACGGCCACGATTCTCTAATCGTTTCAGCGCCTGTTCTATGTGCCTGGCTCCGTTTGATGTGTCACGTTGCCCCTGTACACGTCCTGCAGTCGATGAAAATGGAGGGTTCATAACAATCACAGAAGGCTTTATATCGCTCGGCAATACGTTATCCAACTGCTCGGCATTCTCTTTGAAGAGTCTTGCCTGAGGAAACACTGAGGCCAATAATGACTGCCGACGCGGTGACAACTCATTTAGCACGACCGTGGCCCCGGCAATTCTTGACCAGATTGCCAAATCGCCAGTACCTGCCGATGGCTCTACCATCACATCTTCATGATTGACATTGGCTACCCAATTGGCGACAAATGACAATGCAGGAGGTGTGCTGAATTGCTGAAATTCATCCATTTCCTCATCCCGGCGCGTCTGCGTGGGAAGCTTCTGAATACGGTGAGTTAGCTCATTCGCTTTGTTTTTTGCCCATACCACGCCTTGTTCAGTCCAGTCGGCATCCTCAGTATTGCCAAGATGGATGTTAAAAGCCCCTTCCATTGCATCGTAAGCATCCTTCGTAGAGTAGACGCCTTCCGCCTGCGTGCCGCCGAAGGCGCGATTCGCTTCATCAGTCAAGAACTTCGCTGTTATTTCTCCATCCTTGTCCAGCTTTTGAGCTAAATTCAGCGCGAGAACATAGCGGGATTTATCAAACGGGACAGCTAATGAGTCCGTCTCTTTTTTTTGAATAACCCGGGATACTTCCGCATCTCCGGAAACAAGCCAATCATCAAATAAATCCCATTGATCCGGGTTAGATTGCTTCGCCATATTCGACTACCCAAGGTCTATCAAGTCAGCGCTACTCTCTAACGCATCCTGTTCACTAATAGCGTTTTCTGCAAAAGCTCCGGCTTTATCGGCTTCATCTGGATCAAACTCTGCCTCAAAGCCCGGTGTCGTTTCTGCGTCACTCAGTTTTTCAATGAGCGTGGATAAATCAGCGGCCTCTCCATCAATAGAGAATCCTGTATTTTCATTCAAATCATCATTACCTGTACTATTCGTCATGGTTTCACCTCTCATTCACTTTTAATTTCAATGTTGTTACGGCCCTTGCCATAGTCAGGATGCCCTTTTAGGTCTGGATAAGTTTGGTTGCAGGCAGGGAAGTTGCTGCATCCCCACCAATAATGCCCTTTCTTCTTGCTTGGCCGCCGCGAAAGGCCACTCCCGCAAGTCATGCACTTATTCAGCGAGGATACCGGCACAGCTTCTTTAGCTCCGGAGATGGTTACGGCTCCGGCGTTGGCTTTCGTCACCTGGTCACGGATGAAAGCCTCTTGCCTGGCGATAAAGGCGTTCAGCTCGGCGGTGCCTTGCTCGATCCCCTTCAACATGCGCTCATACAAGGCGGTCAACACTGGGCTTTTCACGACTTCGGGCAGTGCGTCGATGATGCTGCGGCCCAAGGTCGTGCTCACGATCTGCTTGCCTTTGAGTTCAAGAAACTCACGGCGCTTCAGCTCGGACAGAATGGACGCCCGTGTTGCTGACGTGCCGATGCCGTCGCCATCGCGCAGCATCTTCTTGTGTTCTGGGTCTGACACAAATTTATGAATATTCTCCATTGCACGGATCAGCGTACCCTCGGTGAAGCGTGCCGGCGGCTTTGTCTTGGAATCCTTCCGAGTGGCCTGTATACAGGTCACGTCGTCGCCATTCTTCATCGCTGGTAAACATTGGCTGCCACCCTCTTCTAAATCTTTGCCGTTCTCGTCGTCAGACTCCTGAAACACATCCCTCCAGCCGTTATGGGTGACAACCTTTCCGCTTGCGCTGAATGATTCGCCCTCGACATCCACCCCCACGGTGGTTTGCATGTATTCATGCACCGGGTAGAACTGCGCGAGGTAGGTCAAGACGATAAGCTCATAGATGTTCCGTTCTTTGTCGCTGAGTCCCGCTTTACTGCCTTTGTGCATCGTCGGGATGATTCCGTGATGCGCGGTAATCTTTGAGTCGTCCCAAGTTTTGGATTTGATGCGCGGATCGGCGCCGTTCACGGTACCGGCCAGCTCTGGGTTGATGTGCTTGATCGCATCCAAGACGCGAGGTGCGTCGGCGTGCTGCGACTCAGGCAGATAAGCGCAATCGGTGCGAGGGTAAGATGTCATCTTGTGGGTTTCATAAAGTGACTGACAGGCATTCAGCACATCCTCCGCGCTGTACCCGAACTTGTTTGATGCCAGCAAGGTAATATCGGAAAGCGCGAAGGCAAGAGGTTGGTTCTGCTTCTTGGCTTCCTGTTTGTATTCGGCAATGGAGCCTGACTTACCAGTCACCTTGCTCACGATAGCGTTGGCGATGGTTGTATCGACCAAACGGCCCTCGGAATCGAAACCGGCTTGATCCTCCTTGGCTTTCCAGACTGCGGTAAAGGAACCGCCGGCGTGCTGAATCTCGGCCCGGATAGTGTGATAGGGAAATGGTTTGAATGCTTCGATTTCCCGATCCCTAGCGACAACCAGTGCCAGCGTAGGGGTTTGCACTCGGCCCACGGTCAAGAGGGCGCGGGAGCCTCCGCGCTGCGCCCGAAGTGTATAGGCGCGACTGAGGTTCATGCCGATCAGCCAGTCGGCGCGCTGGCGTGCCCTGGCGGCGTCAGCCCAGCCGACATAGCAGTGGTTTTCCTTGAGTGCGGCCAATCCCCGTTGCACCGAAACGGAGTCTTGAGCCGACACCCAAAAGCGGCGCACTGGCTTGCCGTTGCGGAAGTGGTCTAACACTTCATCAACCAGCAATTGACCTTCGCGGTCGGGGTCGCCGGCATTGACGACTTCAACCGATTCCTTGAGTAGCTTGCCGATAACAGCTAGCTGTTTCTTTGCATCATCCTTGGGCTTGAGAATCCACGTTGTCGGTATGATGGGCAGTTCTTCAACTCGCCAAATTTTTTTGCCACTTTTGCCGCGTGGCACGGCATTATCCGTGTACTCGTCAGGTTCTGCTTGTTCGAGCATGTGCCCGAAACACCAGGAAACGGTATCGCTCCCACACTCGATATAGCCGTCGCCCTTTCCAGTGATGCCCAGTTCGCCGGCGATAGCCTTTGCTACAGATGGCTTTTCAGCTATGAACAATCTCATTGTGATTTTCTCCCTACCAGGTAATGACCGGACGAATCACAGTCTTTATTTGCGAACGATTGACCAGCCCAAAGTAGCGGCCATCAAAGGATGTGTTGCTCACGTCGGACATAAGCAGGAGTTCGGCATTGCCCAGCGTGTAATGGTCGGCTTTATACAGTGGCATCGGTCGGCCGGCAGTATCGGCCTTGCGCGGTGCACTGAATGGCAGCAATTCACCGTTCACGCGCACGCCGTCATCGGCAACCGAAACATCGTCATTTTTAGCGGCTAAAATCCGCTTCATCATGTAGCCGTAGCCACCAGGGCAGAAGCCAGCCCCAATATAGCCACGTTCTTGGGCCTCATCGAAAACATCGACATGCGGCGGGCAGAACATGACATAAGCGCCCTTTTCTACCAGTGCGCTGCTCGTCCAGTACAAGCCGACTGGGATGCTCTTAGTGGTATTAATACGGGCACCGGCGGCCCCAAGTACACCGAAAGAAAAGACAGAAATAGCAACGCTAAAGGTAATGTTTTTTAAATAATGGCTAATTGTGGTCATATCTCAACCCCCTTACCTTCGTCCTTGGTGATGGTTTTATCACTGAACTTTGGTGCAACGATTGCGGCACGAGCTTGGAAAATAGGGTCTTTGAAATAAAGCGGCTGCTTGCCATAGATAGCAGGATAGCCAGCCACATAGATAACCATGTCGCCGGGCTGCTCTATTTCGCCTTCTGCGTTTTTCCTCGGCCCCGGCATTCGCAAACATTCATCTGCCGTAAGCAAAGGTCTTTGGACTTCTTGGATCGTTCGTGACACCTGCCCCATCATGGCCGCCGTGCGTCTGCCGCTGGTTGTGATCTGTTCTTTGATCACCGTAGTTTGCCCTGTCAACCTTGAAAGATGTTCGGCCGTCTCAACGCGGTTGGGTGGATAGGCGTTTTGAACATGGCAGTTCGAGGTAATTGCCTCGTCATGCCCATACCCAGTTTCTCGGCTCTTGAGTTGGTTAATGTCCTGGCAGATCAGGTAGCACTTAATGCCGTAACCGGCAACGAAAGCCAGCGACTCTTGCAGGATCTCCAGGCGGCCAAGGCTGGGGAACTCGTCCAGCATCATCAAAAGCCGGTGCTTGTAGTGGGCAACCGGACGGCCTTTTTCGAAATCCATTTTATCGGCCAGTAGTCGCACGATCATGTTCACCATGATGCGCACCAATGGGCGCAAGCGCGCCTTGTCGTTCGGTTGGGTGACTATGTATAGGCTTACCGGATCGTCGTGGTTCATCAGGTCTCTGATGCGGAACTCGGATTTGTTGACGTTCCTGGCAACAACAGGGTCGCGGTACAGAGATAAGTAAGACTTGGCCGTGGACAGGACGGATCCGGCCTCTTCTTCAGGCCGGTCCATCATGTCGCGAGCCGCCGATCCTATGGCCAGGTGATTCTGACCGTCTTGATGCCCGTAGGTCGCCATTTCCATCCAGAGCTCGGCAATGTCGCGATTCGGATCGGCCAACATGGCATCGACTGATGGTAAGGTTGCCAGTGTACCTTCATGTTTAGCCTTGAAGAGTGCGTGTAGAATTACACCAACCAGCAGAGCGAAAGCAGTTTTCTGCCAATGAGAATCAAGGCCCTTGCCATCCGGATCAACAATCAACGTAACCAGGTTTTGAACATCGCCAACCTCATATTCAGTGCCCATCCGTATTTCATCCAGAGGATTCCAGCATAGGCCACCATTTATTGACGCCGGCTCGAAGCGCATCACTTTGTTCTTGGCGTGCTTCTTTCTCCAGCCGGCTGTCAACGCCCACAATTCGCCTTTCAGGTCAGTGACAACCGTGCTGGCTGGCCATGACAACAAGGTCGGAACAACCAAGCCGACACCTTTGCCGGAACGGGTCGGCGCATAAGTCAAGACGTGTTCTGGCCCGTTATGGCGCAGATAATAAAATTTACCATCTTTGTCCTCCCAACCGCCGACATAAACGCCGGCCGAGGTTGGCGAGTCTTTACCCGTCACCATTTCAAGAAAAGTTCGCGACTGTTGTAACAAGCCAGCAGCTTGAATATCTTTTTCCTCTGCCCATCGAGCCGAACCGTGCAAGAATTCGTTAGCCGTAGACGAGTTCGAGGATATAACTTTCGCTATCGCTACCCCCATCAGCCCTACAGTCGAAACCATCATGCCGATACTTCCAGCCCGCATAACTTCATCTGGATACTTGCTGTACCATTCTGTCCCCCACTGCAAGATCGACCAAGGCGCATAAATATGGTTTACGTGATGACCAAGCACGTCCTGATATTTAAATTGATGTGCGAAAAATTGCGTGGCTGATTGTAGTCCCGCACTAAGCGAAAGCACACCCAACGTGGGTAACAGTTTTTTACCTTTCTTTTTTCCCCGTACTTGAGGGCCAACAGCATTATTGTGTTTAGGACTCATTGACTCCTCCCTTTTGATGTTTTAATCGAACCTGTTGCGGTGATCGTAACAGGATCGCCTACCCCAACTCGCTTTAACCGTCTAGTCGTTGCCTGATCGATAGGTAGCACCACAACTTCATCACCATATTTAAGCAACGCCAAAACATGCCCATCGACATTCCTGGTGCCTCCATAATAAAAATCTCCATTTTGTCCATTATATAGTGAATGTTTCTTTATATCGAATATTTTAAGTTTCGTTTTTTCTCTTTCGCCAATATATTTATTGGCGGCAATGATTTGATCTGGTTTTACTCTTGGCCCAAAAACACTCCGTCGCAGTGTGTTATCTGGTTGGGTTCCTTGCTGCTCCATGTGACCAGGAACATCACTCGGCAATAGCACTTCACTTCCACTGGCGATGCGAACCACACCGAGGCTGGACAGTGTTCGCAAGCTGTTCTGGCTTTGGGGCGGCGGCTTTCGTCCAGGGCGTCCAATGTCGGGCTTCCCGTTGAATTCGGAGAAGCCGTCAGTTGCCCTGGCTGTTCGGCTGTAGCCTGGCTCAGGTCGGGCGCCGCTAGATCGGGTAACGTGCTGGTCGGCAACGGCTCTTGATCCAGTGCTGCCAATGCCGCGTCTATCAGTTCGTCCTCGGTCGAACTGTGATTCTGTTCGTTCATACACTTTCTCCTTGGTCAAAAGTTCCTGCCGCCGACGCTCTAGACCAGGATCGGCAAAGGTGATGGGTAAATTTAAATCCACAGCGGCACGCACGATCTGCGCCTTGAATTCGGCGGTGCCGTTGACGGTGATCCTCTCTCCGTACTTCTCCATTGCAAACCGGAGGGCGGCTTGCAGGCCTTCGCGGGAAGCCTCGCGCGAGACTTGTAGCTTGTCGCCATCATCACGGACAGCCGACAGGCCGACCCGGAAGATGATCGTGCCTTTCTTGGTAATGTTGTCCAATACAGGCGCATGGCCCGGCTTGGCCTGGCCCTCGGCACGGAACGTGTTGCCCTTAAGGCCCTGTGAGGCCTCGCGGGATCGCAGGGCGGCCAGCGCCTCGCTGTCGCCCTTGACCGCCTCTAGCCTGAGCCAGTCGGCCCACGTTTTGCGCTGGAAGCCCTTGTAAAGCTGTTCGCGTTCTTTCAAGTAGTCCTGATGGATCGTGTCCAGGGTGGCCCGCAAAGCGGCGCTTGCCTGGGAATACAGCACTCGCTTGTCGATGCCCTTGCCGTCAACGATCTTGACGGCCGCCCGGCGCAAGCGATTGGAACGCTTAGCTTCCTCAATAGCCCTATCCTTTCGGCGCTTCGCCTTTGCCAGCGCCTCTGCCCGCGCAGCGGTAAGGCGCTTCTGTTCGGCTGTGTACCTAGCGTAAAACTCAACGGTGTTGATCCGCATGCGCACCGGGTCTTTCTGATATGTTCGCCGGGTTTTGGCTTGCGCTTGCCGTTCAGGCGAAGCCTCGAACGAGCCAAGCCGGGCTTCCAGCTTAGGTTTTGAAAGTTCGCGGGATACTGTGCTTGCCTTAACCATCGTTCCGTCTCCGGCCGCGAAGATAAAGCCGTTAGCGCTCTCGCGCAGCTCAAGGCCATTCTCGCGGATAATCTGATGCAACTCCGTCCATGTTTGTGCACCTTTGAGATCGTCCAGGCATTCCCGCTTAATCCAGCCAACCAGGCTTTCAATGCCAGCATGGCGTTCCATGTCAGCGGCCTGACCTTCGGCCACTCGCTTGCGCGATTCGTGGTTGTCCGGCTCCAGTCTATAGTCTCGCTCAAGGACGGTGCAAAGCTCGGCCAAGGTACGATACGGATAATAGGGTTCGTACATCGTGTTCCGAGTCGGGTGAATTTTATTGATGGCGATGTGAATGTGCAGATTGTCGGTGTCATGATGAACGGCACTAACCCGTTGATGCTCGCCATACCCCAGCCCTACACAAATACGCTCTTCGATAGCTGTGATGGTGTCGGTGCTGGGCTTCTCTCCAGGCCGAAAGCTAACTAGCAAATGATAAGTCTTATCGCCCGTTGCTCTCGTATTGAGGTGCTGGGTTGCCAGCACCTCGTCAATCGCAGCCTGAACGGTGCCGGCGGCGCAGTTCGTTACCTGGATCTGTCCAAGTCGTTCGGTCTTATCCTGATCGTCGGTGATATAGTCCACCAGACCCGCGAAATCACTTTTTCCGAGTGACCGCATAGGGACGTGTTTTGCTATCAAGACGCCCTCACCTGTTTTTTAGCCGCTAAAAAAATCATGGCTCGGATCTCGGACGAATCACTGACTTCATAACGTTGCCCATTTCATTCTGCGTGGCCTCTATACGGCCCAACAGTGCTCGAATGGTCGCCTCGCCAAAGCGAGCAGTGCGAGCGTCATTGGTTAGCCAAAGTTTAAGGAGGCCACCAAGACGGCCAAGATCGCCATTAATGCGGGCTAGCTCGCGAACCTGCTCAAAGTCCACAACTCCTGTGACTCTGTAACCTTGTCCGACCGTCAACAAAAATGTCGATAGGCTCATACCTGCCGCCTTGGCGTTTGCTTCGATCAGATCGCGTTCCTCGGGAAGACAGTACACCTTGATTGGTGGGCTACCTTTCCGTGTTTTCTTCTTATCTCCCATCGTCACCTCTCTTCTAAAGCCGGCGGAGCCGGTCAGCCTCGCAGAGCAGGATGCCCGTTGAGCGCCCCACGGCGCGAATAAGGGTCAGTGAAGTAGGACAACCGGCTTTGCCGGTGGGCCTACTTCACACATCCTGCCCGCCTGACGGCGGTGTTTACGCCAAGGAAATTATACACCACAATTCTGTATATCGTAAATATAATATCGTTTATATCGAAATTGTGGTTATAATAGCCACAATGCACGCAAACACAGGGGATATCCTTTTATATTCCTTGCGGTTTACACAGACTTTCCAAGAGTGATGCAACAAAAAACGAAACCACAGGAAAGCAATGAAAAGTTACACCGATGAACTAGCTGAATGGGTCGATAAGCGAGCAAAAAAGAAACGCAGACAGGATGCGGCCGCGGTCGCGTTCTTGGCTGTACGTCTAAACGTGAAGGAGGCGATCGATGCAGGATACGCCCTGTCAACGATCTGGGAGCACATGCACGAAACAGGGAAACTCAAGTTCAGCTACGAGACGTTCCGTAAGCACGTTCGTCGACACATGAAACCCACAACACAGGCCGATCCGAAAACAACGCCTAAAACGGGCGCACAGACCTCTACAGGGAAAGAAAGCAAGGATGTTCAAAAGACCAAAACTACAAAAGTAGAACAGAAAAAGGACGATCCATTAAACGGATTCACATTTAACGCAATACCCAAGAAAGAGGAGTTACTCTAATGTCAAAAATTCATATGGTTTTACAAGGCAAGGGCGGCGTTGGCAAGTCGATGATTGCGGCCGCCATTGCGCAACATAAAATAAGCAAAGGCCAATCGCCTTTGTGCATCGATACCGATCCGGTAAACGCGACATTTGAAGGGTATAAAGCCCTGAAAGTGCGTCGTCTGAACATCATGGACGGCGACGAAATCAACACTCGGAACTTCGATGTTCTGGTCGAGTTGATTGCAACGGCAGAAAACGATGTCATTATCGACAATGGAGCAAGCTCATTCGTGCCGTTATCGCATTATCTGATCAGCAACCAAGTGCCTGCATTGCTCCAGGACATGGGGCATACTTTGGTCGTTCATACAGTCATCACTGGCGGGCAGGCCTTACTGGATACAGTGAGCGGTTTTGCGCAGCTCGCTAGCCAATTTCCGGCCGAATGCTTGTTTGTGGTTTGGCTGAACCCATATTGGGGAGCCATCGAGCACGATGGCAAAGGATTTGAGCAAATGAAAGCCTATACAACAAACAAAGGACGTGTCTCGGCTATCATTAAAATCCCCACCCTCAAAGAAGAAACTTACGGTCGGGACTTTGCGGAAATGCTTCAAGAGCGTATGACATTCGACGAAGCTTTGGCAATGGAATCTCTCACGATCATGACTAGGCAACGACTCAAGATCGTTCGAACCCAATTGTATGGCCAAATGGAAAATACGGCGGTGTTGTGATGGCTGACGACAAGATTGAGGAAATTATCAAGGAAATAGCCGCAAAACACGGCATCGCAGTGGGCCGCGACGATCCGATTTTGATCCTGCAAACAATTAATGAAAAATTGATGCAGGACAGCGCGGCTGCCCAGCAAGTAATTCTAAATACGTTCAAGGAAGAACTGGAAGACATCGCACATCGCTGGGGGGATGATGCCAAAAACAAGGCTGAAAGGACTCTCAATGCGGCTCTGTTGGTGAGTCGTGAAGAAATGATGAAGATTATGCAGGAAGGTGCAAAAGCGGCGGCTGAAACCGTACGGCGAGAAGTGGAAGCGGGATTATCAAAGATCACCACACCGATCCGCGAGTCGAAGCGTGTAGCCTTTATGAACATGGCGGCAGCCATCATGACCGTCTTCGCAGCGAGCCTGGCTCTGTTAGCCTCGTTATGAAAAGCCGGTGATAAAAAAGCCCGGCTCGACCGGGCATTTTTCAGAAAAAATCAATTTTAGCGGCTAAAAATTTATCGCGAGAGCCCTCGACTCAGTTTTACCGCTTCAGTCGAAACGACTGCTTTACCTTGCTCGTTGTAACTGATGCTTTTCGCACTTCCGATAATAGGCACTGTATCGAAGTCTTGGCGCGAATGCATGGCAAATTTTTTATTTATTTGTTGGTACACATTGTTGTTGTCCGTATGGACGATTACCCCATCATACTGCTTCGACTTGTCCGCTTTGTCAGCCGTATAAATGTTGTATATCCCAGGCTTCAGGGCACCCGCCTTGTCCACCTTCTGATTCGTCCAGACTCCTTCTATCTCCTCCTGAACAATGCGCTGCCCGTTCATAACCAACAGGCGCTGTTTCATAAGCACCTCCCACAGGTTAATTGTAAAATCATTGCTCCTCCAGCATAGCAAAAAAAGCCAGTACTCACTTAGAGACTGGCTTTATATACATTCCATTTTAAAGGAATCCTTATAAAAGATCAGGTATTTTCACTATAGTCATTTGACTTGCCTCATCATCTCCTCCAGAGCTTGAATGCGTCCTCGAAGAGTGGCCGCTTCCTCACGAGCATCTCTAGCCTCCTTACGAGCCTCATCCCTCTCACTCTCAGTTTTGGCCATACGCTCGACGATTCGATGAGTCTCTGCCTCTGTTTGCTTGCGATGCTCCTGATTAGCCTGATCAGCAGCTTCTGATTTCGCCTTCACTGTAGCTAACTCGGCACGGATCTGATCGCGTTCCGCATTGGCAGCCTTCATAGTCTTTTTCTGGTCGGCCAGCTCTGCGCGTATTTGCTCGATTTCCTTTTGATGGCGGTTGCGCTCTGCTTCGATGCTGGCATTCATCCGGTATAGTTCCGCCGTGTGTTCGTCACGCGCGGTCTTCGATTCCTGCACGATGACAGCCAATCGCTCACGCGCTTGGGCTAACTCAATCGCCTGGGCCTGGCTCGCAGTCCGAAGCTCGGCATATTTCTTTGCCAGCTCCGTGGCGTTGTCTTCAGCTTGGTCTAATTTAGCCTCCAAGTCATCAACGGTCTGCGATGCGTCGGCAAGCTCGCGCTCAGCTTGCTCGCGCTGCTCGCCGGCGGCCCGCACAACTTCGGCAACGCGCCGCTCTGCCGCTTTAACGGCCTTGTCGTTCAGCTCCACGGCCAAGTTAGCCAAACGATCCGTCAATGCCTTAGTTACGGCAGCAACTTCGTCAGCCACTTCAATAGGTAGCTCTGCAACCGGTTCGGCCTTGGTCACTGATTGACTGCTTACATACTCATCCCAGACCTGTTTAAGTCGGTTTGGATTACCGCCGCCAACCTTATTACGAAGGGCAAAGCCGGTGATATTCCGACCAGAAGATAGAAGCTCTTGGCCAGCTTGAACGATTTCTTCAGAGGTGAATTCGACGGGTCTCATAGCGTATCCTTATAAGTTGTTTTTCTTGATGCCATTATAACAACTAACAAACAAATAAACAAATAAATTAACTAACAATCTAACAAATAAATGACAAAAAAAACCCCGCTCTAGGCGGGGTCGGAACAAAAAATAGGTAACTACTTAATCGCGCTAATCATCCTTCCAGTAATGCGACAAGCTGCACGGTTGTAAGATCGGCCTCGAACTCATGCCCGTCATCTTCATATTTCAACCAGGCCCATCCTTCGGCTGGTGGGCGTCGAGTTAGTATCAGACGAGCTAGGCGGCCATTATGACTGACGTGAATAATGGCCTTCTTGAGTTTTTCTGGATCATCTATCTTCTCTACCTTCTTGGTGTCTGAACTTTTCTGGTTTTGCTCGCTACCCCCAGCCTCGGCGCCGGTCTTTCTAGGCGTTTCGTCTACTGTAGTAGAATCATCATTACCTTCGTCAATATCATGCAACTGTTTGTTTTCTAAGAATTCATGCAATAGTTTAACTGCCCCCCGCGTCAGCTCTTGGCTCTCGTCGGCTAACCATAAACGCACTTCCTCAGGGTTTTTCTTATAGTCCTTCACCAGTTCATTTATGACTGTTACGTCATTGGCCCGTCCGGTGCTGAATGCTTCAGCAATTGGGTCCGGCAGGTCGAGCAACACCACATGCTGAGTCACAAACGCCGGGGATTTCCCGATCTCTCTGGCGATTTCGCTTTTCTTTTTCCCCTTAGCCAGTTCGCGACCAATAAAGTCTGCAATTTCGCGGGCAGTCAGCTCGTTGCGTTGAAGATTCTCGATGACCTGGTCAGCTTCGGAATAGTCATTATCGATGAAGGCTGGAATAGCATCCTTCCCAGCGATACGTGATGCACGGAATCGCCGTGCTCCGTGATTGATGATGTAGCGTCCTTCTGCTGTTGGATGTTCTCGCACCGAAATTGGAGATTTCACCCCTCGATCTTCGATGGTTTCGGCTAGTTCCGCTAGGCTTTCCTTCGTAAAGCCTGGGTTATCTGCATGACGCGGTTGGTTTGGATCTTCGTCAATCAGGTCCAGGGACAATTGCAGCGGGCCGTTTGTTTTACCCTCCATTACCGGTTGGTTCAGAAGGTCTGATAAGTCGCCAAGGCTGTCTAGGCCAAGCCCAGCCATTATTGGTTTGATTGTTGCCATTAATAAATCTCCATTTTTTCAATTATGTGAGCAGCCAGTGCGCGGACTTCCTGTGCGGCTTTCCTTGCGGCTGTTTTTTTTATCCGCCAAACGGGCATACCTGATGCTAGTGCATCGGCAATACTGCTGCGTAGTCCAACTCCTGTCGGTATCATTAGTTGAGGGTAAGCTCGTTCCAATTCTTCAAGATGCCGGCCATGTCTCGGATTTCTGGAGTCCACCTTACTCGGGATCATGCCAAGAAATTGTAATTTGGGATTCACTTTTCGAATGTTCGCTATGGTTGTTACCATTTTTTTGATGCCTTGAATGCTGTAGGCCTCCAGTTCAATGGGCGATATCACATAGTCGGCAGCTAACAGCGCTGCGGCCATGCTGACGCCAAGAGACGGCGCAGTATCAATTAAGCACACATCAAAACCTTGTGAACTGAGGTTAGCGATAGCGGCCCGAAAGTTAGTTCCCGCCTCATTTAGCGCCATTTTTTCCATATTTGCCAATCCTGCATCGGATTCAATAAGAGCAATTACGGGTATGTTGTCTTTGGTTTTATTTTCCAGTTCGAGTGAATCGACGCCGAACATGGAGCTGGCCTGGAGACCTGATTGGAAGGCTTGTAGGGTGTATGAGGCATTAGCCTGTGTATCCAGATCAATCACGGCTACCTTCAGCCCTCGCTCGAAAAAATCGAACGCCAGATGTACCAGTGTCGATGTTTTACCAACTCCACCTTTTTGGTTGGCCGTGACTAGCGTTTTCATGATGCTCGTTCCTTTGTCTTTTTGGCGGCGTCTGCTGCCCACTTCTTGACTATGAATGCTTGATGTTCCGGTAGAACTGCGATCACTCGTTCGAAACCGACTGGCAAGTTTGCTTCGTGTGCTGCCCATACTCTGTTGACTGCCTGAGATACCGCTCCCCGGCTTAATCCCAGCGTCGTTGCATACTCGGCTTGTGGCCTTCCTTCTACCAACACGCCCCACGCTATGTCTACAGTTTGTTGCCCAATTTCCAGATCTTTGATTGCCTTCTGGAACTGGGCCTCGTTCAATCTTTTTTTCATAGATAACACCCATATATTCTCCACACACCCTGATGTTGAAAAAAGACGGTTACAGCCGCCTATGGAGCAAGAGTTTAGCTAAACAATGTAAGATAGTCAATCTCTTTAGCCGCTAAAATTTTCTAAATACCTTTCGGTTTGTAAATCGAGACATAATATGTGAGAGCTGTCAGTACAAAAAAATGCAGCAGAAAATTCCAGCCGGCATAAACACCTGGTGTGTTCCAATGGTAGATCATATGGAACATCTGAAACACAATGTCGAGAGATAGCACCCATTTAAAGATGGGCCAGGTAAGCACAATCGCTACCCATACGAAGCGAATAACTCCGCCGAAAACGGATTTTGCTATGCCGTTTAATCGGTTGGTCGACTCATCCTGAACAGAGCCTACAGCTTGAGCTTTCTTTTCTGGAAACTTAATTATATTTGTCATAGCTTGACTCTCTACGAGCTAACGTATTCAATATTACGTACTTCCCCACCCTGGGAAAGTACGGCTTTGGTGTTACAGCGCCAAGCCAAAAACGCCCCGGAGAAGTCCGGGGCAATCTCAATTCAATATCCATCGCCTTCTCGCCGCATGTACAGCTCGTTTGCTTTATTAGATTTATAATGCTGACTGTTTTTAGCCGCTAAAATCTTTTCTTTGGCGTTAATTCCTCTTTCCAGATGTAACCAATCTATGTAAATTGCACGGGTGCCTTCTCGTCTGTAAACTTAGCCGCTAAAATTTCGATATATACTATACAGATTTTCCCTTAGTGTGTCTCTGAACTTTTTACTTACATCTTTTTACAAAGATGGTGATTGTTTTATAGACAATTTTTGCGGCATTTCTGCCGAGTTATACACAGAGGGAAAGGTTTTAGAGTTTTAAATAAGTTTTATTATGTTTTAGACAAAAAAAACGCTATATTCATCTTATAAAACAAATACATAGTGCGGTTGTCGGTTCCTAAAGTACGGCTTTCGGTTCTTAATGTACGATTTTTAGTTCTTAATGTACGGCTTCCAGTTCCTAATGTACGTCCAACCCACAAGCCAATGGTCTATACCTGTCTAAGTAACGGTTTAGCAAAACTTTTTATGCGATTAGATGGTTTAGCTTTACTAATTTGCTTGGGTGTCCCGTACATTAGGAACCTATTATCTCTTCTTCGCCTGTAGCGATGGATGCACTTCGGTATTGCATTACCAGGACGGGACCAATCTGTCCTGGTTCTTCTGAAAGGGTGTATTCTGGCATGTCATTGGCCTCGATCAGCTTGCGTAAGGTAAAATTGAATTTTTTAAGAGTGCCGGAGCTGCCGCTGCGTTCATAGATTGTCTGGAAAGCCCATTTGGCGTGCGTTTTCCCGGCTGCCCGTCGAGCCAGTCGATAAACAAAGCGACCAATGCCTGGATCGATCAGGAAGTAGTCGGGGTGGACTGTTAGCACTTCCGGGTTTTTTCCTTCCACGATCTCGCGGAACATCCATTCTGCAAGTTCAATTTCGATGTATTCAGGCTTCCCATTTTCGTTCGTGATGATTTTGTATCGGCTAATAAGAGCTTCTCCTTCTGACACTGTCACGGTACGCCCGTTTTTAGCTTTCTTCGTGCGCTGCATGGCAACGTGAGTTGTGTTCAATCGGAGGCACGTTGCCACTAGGTCGTCTTTTTGCTTTCCTCCATCTGCTCGTCGACAGAATTTGAGTACGTCTCCGACGTGCGGTCGGAACACTCGGCCGGGTTTTTCGCCCTTGCCGTCCCGATAGCGGTTCATTGCTTCTGTGAGGTGCGACACCGCCATCAGCACTAGGTCATAATCCCATACCGATGCCATGCCGGCTGGCCCGGACGAGACCTCGACATGTCCATCTGGTAGATCGTATCGAATAACTTCACCAGCTCTTTTTTCTTTTTTTGACAGGCGGAAAACGGCTACGTCCATGATGCTGCGACTATCCTTGGTTCCTATGTCATAGAGAGCAGGCATGAAAAGGTCTAACTGCTGGTCACGCTTTGGCGGTCGGCGAACAGTTGAAGATATGGTGCCGGCATTTTCCTGACGTAGGCGTGTTGCTACTTCGTTGTAGATTTCCCCTGGTTGGGCTTCAGCTTCGTTGCGACGGCGTTGGTCTCGCACCCGGTCAATCCGACTGATTAGGTCGTTGGTTGAAATGCTGTCATTCTGATCTCGGCCGCTGGTACGTTTTGTCATGTTTTGGTTCCCTGCCGCGTGATTATTATGGTTTTTTAGTGTTTAATGGTATTCATTGGCTTGGCTAGCCGGGAAAGCTCTTTCATGGGCTTCTAACAAATCCCTTGTGGCAAGTTTAGCTAAACAAATATGTATAGTCAATAACATTTTAGCGGCTAAAAAGTCGTTTAACCAAACAAGGTAAGACTTCAGTGTACAACTACATATTCTTTACAAATATTTTGCGTATCCTGGATGAGCGTGGAATGACAAAAAAAGAATTGCATGAAATCTCGGGAGTGTCGAACTCGTTTCTTTCTGATTTAACAACAGGGAATGGAAATCCATCGTTAAAGGTGATGGAGTCTATTGCGGAGGCATTAGATGTACCTCTTCCATTATTACTTGAGTCAACAGACCTAAGCAAAGAAGACTTAGACGAACTTGCTGGAGGAAAAGCGAGGAGTAGTCTGCCGCCTGGATATGAAAGGGTATCGGTTATTCTTCCAGAACACAAAGCATTTGTTGTCAGGAAGTGGGGTGAGGAAACAAGAGAAAAACTAAGACAATCTTAGTCAGAACTAAGGGACTCTTAACCATAAGAAGAGAAAATAGCAGGTGTCTTGGTCAATCTACAAAATATAACTGAAACTACTTTTTAGCCGCTAAAAGTCCTCCAGGTCGATCGGGGTTAGTTACCTCTGAGCACCACAGTATATTCCACGTTGCCATTCTTTATCATCAAACGATGATGCGATATAAACTATTGCATTGTTTTCTGTTTCGTTATATCGTATTTATAAGCAAGCGGTACACTAAGAGAATCCGAGATGACCGATAATAACGAAAAGTTCGATAGCGCAAGTGTCAAAGAAAGGGCCAAACGCAAGCTAGAACGCGATATGGGAGCAGATCTATTAGCGGCTTTGCATGATCCGAAGACCGTCGAAGTCATGCTTAATGCCGATGGCAGGCTGTGGCAAGAGCGCCTTGGTGAGCCGATGAAGTGTATAGGCTCGATGCGCATAGCTCAGGCGCAGGCAATTATCGAAACCATTGCCGGTTATCACGGTAAAGAAGTCACCCGCCAAAAACCTATTCTTGAAGGGGAGTTGCCCCTAGACGGTTCACGCTTCGCAGGCCAACTCCCTCCCATCGTACCGGCACCGACATTTGCTATCCGTAAGAAGGCGGTAGCCATCTTCACCCTGGATCAATACGTCGAGTGCGGAATCATGACGGATTACCAGCGGCAGGTGCTAATTGAATCTGTTGCTGCGCATCGAAACATCCTTGTAATCGGCGGCACCGGATCGGGCAAGACAACGCTGGTAAATGCAATCATCAATCAGATGGTTATTAATAACCCAACCGAGCGAGTTTTCATTATCGAAGACACCGGTGAAATCCAATGCGCCGCTGAGAACTACGTGCAGTACCACACGTCGCTCGAAGTCACGATGACCATGCTTCTGAAGACCACATTGCGTATGCGCCCAGACAGAATCTTGGTCGGAGAAGTACGCGGCCCGGAAGCTCTCGATTTATTAATGGCCTGGAACACCGGGCACGAAGGCGGCGCCGCAACTCTGCACGCAAACAATGCCAAAGCCGGGCTTGATCGTCTTGCCATGCTTATCAGCATGCACCCGGATTCCCCCAAACCTATTGAACCGCTTATTGGCGAGGCGGTTCATGTTGTTGTTCATATCGCCAGATTCCAGGAGGGCCGGCGTATTCAGGAAATCCTTGAGGTTACCGGATTTCATGCTGGCCAATACATTACAAAAACCCTATAGGAGAAAAATCTATGCAAAAATCATCATTCGATAACAATCGTAGCTCTTACCTTTACATGGGGATAATCGCTCTATTAGCGATCGCCATATTGGCTCCGACATCGGCCTTTGCTTCCGAAGGAACCGGCGGCTCGCTTCCCTATGAAAGTTGGCTGACCAACCTGCGCAACTCTGTCAGCGGTCCGGTGGCGTTTACGTTATCTATTATCGGCATCGTGGTTGCCGGCGGGGTTTTGATTTTTGGCGGTGAACTCAACGGCTTTTTTAGAACACTGATATTTATTGTATTGGTCATGGCGTTGTTGGTCGGAGCACAAAACATGATGGGTACATTCTTTGGCCGTGGTGCAGAAATCGCATATCTGACTGATCAGATACAGGTGGCCAGCACTTCAGTCTCCAACGGAAAGGCTGGATAACATGGCTCTACGCACCATTTCCATACGAAGAGCTGGCAATAGAGACAACCTGTTCATGGGCGGTGATCGTGAAATGGTGATGTTCTCGGGTTTAGTTGCGGGAGCGCTCATATTTAGTGCTCAGGAGCTAAGGGCTACTATATTCGGCATTATTCTTTGGATCAGCGCGCTGTTCTTGTTTCGTCTAATGGCAAAGAGCGACCCAAAGATGCGTTACGTTTACCTACGGAGCCGACGTTATAAAAAGTACTACGCCCCACGCAGCACGCCATTTCGTGACAACACTGAAAATCAATGGAGACAATACAAATGATCCAGGCATTAACAATTGTGATTGCTGGACTTGGCGCCGTCCTATTGCTCATTTTGTTTTCTCGTATCCGGGCTGTCGATGCAGAGCTGAAACTCAAAAAGCATCGCTCTAAGGACGCTGGATTAGCTGATTTACTCATCTATGCCGCTGTTGTTGATAACGGCGTTATCGTGGGTAAAAACGGCTCTTTCATGGCCGCCTGGCTCTACAAAGGGGATGACAACGCAAGTAGCACCGATGAACAACGTGAAATGGTTTCATATCGCATCAACCAGGCCCTAGTTGGCCTGGGAAATGGATGGATGGTGCATATAGATGCTATACGCCGGCCAGCGCCTTCCTACTCGGAGCAGGGCTTGTCGCATTTCCCTGATCCAGTCTCTGCCGCTATAGACGAAGAGCGCCGCCGGCTTTTTCAGCGCATGGGGGCGATGTACGAGGGGTATTTCGTTCTAACTCTGACATGGTTTCCGCCTGTCTTGGCACAGCGTAAATTCGTTGAACTCATGTTTGATGACAATACAGAAACGCCGGATCATAAAGCTCGCACGATGAGCCTTATTGACCAATTCAAGCGCGAAATATCAAATATTGAAAGTCGGCTTTCATCGGCGGTAAAGTTGACCCGATTGCTCGGCCAGAAGCTTACCACAGAAGGCGGAACGGAAATCACTCACGACGAATTTCTAAGCTGGCTTCAGTTTTGTATAACTGGGCAACACCATCCCGTACAACTGCCCAGCAATCCAATGTACCTGGATGCTGTAATCGGAGGACAAGAACTGCGCACAGGAGTTGTACCAAAGATCGGCCGCAACCTCATTCAAGTTGTCGCCATCGAGGGATTCCCCTTGGAGTCAACACCTGGAATCCTGACCGCCCTTGGTGAGCTGCCGTGCGAATACCGTTGGTCGTCGCGCTTTATCTTCATGGATCAGCACGAGGCTGTGAAACACCTGGACAAGTTCCGCAAAAAATGGCGACAGAAGGTCCGCGGTTTCTTTGATCAAGTATTCAATACGAACACCGGACCGGTCGATCAGGACGCGGTTTCAATGGTGGCAGACGCAGAATCGGCCATCGCCGAAGTGAATAGCGGTATCGTAGCCCAAGGCTATTACACAAGCGTTGTAGTCCTTATGGACGAAGACAGATCTCGCATTGAAACGTCCGCACGCCAGGTAGAAAGAGCTATCAACCGGCTCGGTTTTGCGGCTCGTATCGAAACTATCAACACGATGGATGCCTATCTGGGTAGCCTTCCAGGTCACGGTGTCGAAAATGTCCGAAGGCCGCTTATCAATACTATGAACCTTGCCGATCTGCTACCGACCTCCACGATATGGACGGGCAGCGCAAGCGCTCCGTGCCCAATGTACCCGCCGCTGTCGCCTGCGCTCATGCACTGCGTAACCCACGGCGCAACACCATTCAGACTGAATCTGCATGTGCGCGACCTCGGACATACATTCATGTTTGGGCCGACTGGCGCAGGCAAATCGACCCATTTGGGCATTATCGCGGCCCAACTCAGACGCTATGCTGGCATGTCGATCTATGTTTTTGACAAGGGTATGTCTATTTATCCACTTACCAAGGGCTTAGGTGGGTTGCATTTCTCGGTTGCATCGGATGATGACAGCTTGGCTTTCTGCCCGTTGCAGTTCCTCGAAACTAAAGGGGACCGCGCTTGGGCAATGGAGTGGATCGACACTATCCTGGCGTTGAACGGTTTGATCACTACCCCGTCGCAGCGCAATGAAATTGGCAATGCGATTATGAGTATGCATGCCTGCGGTGCCAGTACGTTCTCTGAGTTCTCTGTGACAATCCAAGACTCGGCGATCCGAGAAACGCTCAGACAATATACCGTAGACGGCCCGATGGGCCATTTATTAGACGCGGAAAAAGACGGCTTATTACTCTCCGACTTCACAGCGTTCGAGATCGAGGAGCTGATGAACCTCGGCGAGAAGTACGCTCTCCCGGTTCTACTGTACCTGTTCCGTCGCATTGAGCGGTCACTGCATGGTCAGCCGGCCGTCATTATTCTCGATGAGGCCTGGTTGATGCTCGGACATCCCGCATTTCGCGCCAAAATAAGAGAATGGCTCAAAGTGATGCGGAAAGCGAACTGCCTAGTTCTCATGGCGACGCAGAGTCTATCGGATGCAGCCAATTCTGGCATCCTTGACGTTATCGTCGAATCGACCGCAACCAAGATATTTTTGCCGAATGTATATGCTCGTGACGAGGACACGGCAGCACTCTATCGCCGAATGGGACTCAACGCACGGCAGATTGAAATCCTGGCAACAGCTATTCCAAAGCAACAGTATTACTACGTTTCCGAGAACGGGCGCCGACTCTATGATCTCGCCCTAGGGTCTCTTGCCTTGTCTTTTGTCGGCGCGTCAGACAAAGAATCCGTTGCGGCGATCAAGAGCCTGGAGGCCAAACATGGAAATGAGTGGGTCCATGTTTGGCTTGCCGGGCGTGGCCTGAAACTCAATGACTACCTGGAACCAAGATGAACGTGTTCAAAAAACAAGCAGTGGGCCATCAGAATATTGATAAGCCTGTGATTGCCAAGCTCGAAATCGAAAACCCGTACTTAACTGCCAGACGCACATGGAATGAGCATGTCGGTTCTGTCGTCTCGTCGCGGCAGACTTGGCAGGTGGTAGGCATCCTGTCGTTGTTGATCGCCCTCGCCAGCGTAGGCGGTGTAATCCATATCGGCAGTCAATCAAAGTATATTCCCTACGTGATTGAAGTGGATAAGCTAGGCCAAACCATCGCCGTCGGACCGGTACAAGCGGCCGGCCGAGCAGATCAGCGCGTCGTTCACGCTTCGGTATCGGAATTTGTCAGCGATGCCCGGTACGTAACGCCTGACGTAGCTTTGCAGCGCAAAGCCGTCTTCCGGGTGTATGCACATCTATCTCCAAATGATCCGGCCACGGCCAAGATGAACGAGTGGTTAAACGGCACTGCAGATTCTAGCCCATTCAAGCGGGCAACGAAGGAAATGGTAAGTGTTGAGATCAAATCTGTGCTCCCTCAGACACCGGATACTTGGCAAGTCGAATGGACTGAAACCACGCGTGACCGTCAAGGCGTCATGAAAGGCCAAGCGGTTAATATGCGGGCATTAGTCAACGTATATACCATCGAAACAACATCTCAGACCACTGACGAGCAATTACGCAATAACCCGCTAGGGATCTATGTGCGTGATTTTTCCTGGTCAATCATCCCATGAATTAATGAGACTTTCCCATGAGCAACAAAACTATCATTCAAATCTTGGCTCTCGTTATGGCGGTATCGGAATCTATCCAAGCAGCTCCTGGTGATGACATAGCCGACAAGTACTTTTCGAAAAACAATCCGCGGTTAACCGCGCAAGAAAAAGCCGCAATTGCCATCGCTAAGCGATGGGAAGCGGGGACCGCTAATGCTATAAAGCCAGTGGCCGGCGCCAATGGAGCAATCAATTTCCTTTTTGGGGCACAGCAGCCCAGTATCGTTTGTGCAGTTCTGCAAGTTTGCGATGTAAGCCTTCAGGCAGGGGAGCAGGTCAACTCGATCAATCTGGGCGACACGGCCCGCTGGACAGTGGAGCCCGCCATCACGGGGACTGGATCGACGGAAACTCAGCATCTCATCATCAAACCTATGGATGTTGGACTGGAAACCAGCCTAGTCGTGACCACAAACCGTCGTACATATCATTTCAAGTTGCGTTCGCACCGTACCGAGTATATGCCCCAGGTGGCATTCACCTATCCCGAAGATGCCCTTGCGAAGTGGGATGATATTCGCACTCGCGAATCACAAGAGCACGAGAAAAAAACCATCCCTCAGACCGGCGAGTACCTCGGGGATCTGTTTTTTGATTACGACATTGAGGGCGTTGCGTCCTGGAAGCCGGTTAGAGTCTTTAATGATGGGCATAAGACGATATTGCAAATGCCAGGGGAGATGGAGCAAACCGAAGCGCCGACATTGCTGGTGATTCGCAATGAGGGCGGCTTATTTTCAGATGACGAAACCGTTATGGTCAATTACCGCGTCCAGAACGATCGCTATATCGTCGATACCGTTTTTGACAAAGCAATTCTGATCGCTGGTGTCGGCGGCAATCAAGATCGTGTGGCCATCACTCGGAGGAAATAACATGATCAAGCTTACTCTCGCGGCAGTGGCCGCGCTTGCCTTGGCGGGGTGCGCCACGACCTCACAGTATGGAAACTATTTGCCATCCGCGACCGTGGACCAGCAGAATTGGTTCGCCAGCGAGGCAGTGAAGCAGCTCGCCAGGCGATGGCCACCGGCAAAAACTCGGCTCGAACTGAAGCAAGCGGCACCAGATGCCTTCGGTATTGCGCTGGTCAATGGATTGCGCGAAAGCGGATATGCCATTGTAGAGTTTAGCCCTAAACAAATCGAAGATCCCTCTACAACAGATGCCAACATACTACCGTTGCGTTATGCGCTCGATCAAATAGGGAGCGACGACGCAAATATATACCGCCTCACTCTGTTAGTTGGAACTGAATCTCTAACTCGCCCGTACATTGAACAAAATGGTTCTGTGATTCCGGGATACTGGACGCACAAGGAGTAAGGCCATGATAGAGATTGATCACATGGACCCTGATTCATCACCGGGCGCAGGAGTACGGCGAGTCAACAATCTACCCATGTACATCATGGGTGGTGTGTTGATGTCATTTCTTGTCATTATGGGCTTGGTAGCGGCGGATCGCGCTGCTAAGCAAAATGAAAAAGAAGAACAACACCTGCACAATGGCAGCACATCGATGTTCGCTAAAGAAATTGCTGGAGACCAGACGAGCGGACTGATCGCGCCATTGATACCGCCTGCCGAACCTGAACCGCCTCCCATACTCATTGCACGGCCGGAAAACTTGGACGCACCGCCGAGACCACCGACTGATCCCATGCCACATGACGACGAAGCAGATCGCATACGCATGGCAAAACTGCAAATGTTTCAAGAAGCAGTGAAAGCAAAAACCGGCGTACAAATCACAGCCCCGCGTAGCGCCGGGTCGTCGCCAAGCACTACCGCACCCAAAACTCGCGAGGAAATGCTAGCGAGAATGGCGGCAATACGTCAGGAAATAGAAGCAAACAGGCATCAGGACCCGACAGCCTCGTATCAGGCGCGTCTGTCCCAGATTCGCAGCATGGGGATTGGCGGTGAAGCATCAGGAGACTCGTCTGCCCCGTCGCTGTTACAGACATCGACAGCTGATAGTAGCGGTAAAGATTACACAAAATTCTCGGGAAGCGATGGGGATCGTTGGAAGCTCGAATCAAAGCCCGAAGCGCCGCGCACGCCGTATGAGTTGCGCGCAGGTTTCGTCGTTCCTGCAACCTTAATCTCCGGTATTAATTCCGATCTTCCTGGTCAAATAATGGCTCAAGTTGCTCAGAGTGTGTATGACACTCCGACAGGAAAACATCTATTGATCCCTCAAGGGTCCCGCCTAGTAGGCGCATATTCTAGCGACGTATCCTATGGTCAAGCTCGCGTCCTGGTAGCGTGGCAACGCATTGTTTTTCCGGACGGGAAGGCGATGGATATTGGTGCGATGCCGGGAGCTGATAGTGCAGGGTACGCTGGTTTCAATGACCAAGAAAACCATCATTATGTCCGGCTTTTTGGATCAGCATTGCTCATGTCTGCCGTCACCGCAGGCGCCTCATACAGTCAACGGCAAGACCAGACAACGACTTTATACGGTGCGCCTAACGCCAACAGTGCATTAAGTCAGGCATTGGGGCAACAGCTAGGTCAAGTGACCGCCCAACTGATAGCAAAGAACTTGAATGTTGCCCCAACTCTGGAAATCCGGCCTGGGTACAGATTCAACGTGATTGTCACCAAAGACATGACATTTTCAAAACCGTATAGATCATTCGATTATTAACGCTAATGAGAAAAACCATGAAACTGAAAATTTTAGCCGCTAAAAAATCCGTCCTCGTTGGCTTAATTGCCGGTACGTTGTCGATGCCGGTATATTCCTCAGGATTTCCCGTCTATGACGGAGCAAACTGGACGAGTAATTTTATGACATCTTTTGAAAGCCATTTACAGACGCTGAAACAAATAGACGAATATAGAGTGCAAATAGATCAGTATATGGACCAACTACAAAATTCGTTGGCTCCAGCGAGCTATGTCTGGGATCAAGCGCAGACCACCATCAATGGACTGATGAATGCAGTCGATACTCTGAACAATTACAAGGCCGAGCTAGGCAGCATTGACAACTATTTAAGCGAGTTTCAGGATGTTGCCTATTACCGACAATCACCGTGCTTCTCGTCGGCCGGCTGTTCTGATGCGGAACGGACCGCAATGGAACAAAACCGTACCCTGGCGTCAGAGTCGCAGAAAAAAGCAAACGATGCCCTTTTTCGTGGTTTGGACAAACAACAAGACGCCCTTCGATCAGATGCTAAAACGCTTGAAAGACTGCAATCGTCCGCGCAAAGCGCGACAGGGCGCTTGGAGGCTCTTCAATACGCAAATCAATTTGCCAGCCAGCAAGCCAACCAGCTCTTGCAGATTCGTGGACTCATGATGGCTCAACAAAATGCAATGGCAACGCGGATGCAGGCGGAAGCGGATCGCGAAGCTCAGGAAGCGGCCTCGGCCGAGAAACTGCGCAAGGGAAGCTATCGCTCCAGTCAAGTACGTTCTTGGTAAGGAGAGGATAAATGAAGCCAAATAATCTTTTTCTTTTAGTCGTTTTGTCAGCTTTGGCCAGCGCCTGTTCTAAGGATATTCCGACAGAGGACATGCCAGAAGTTAATGCTGAAAATTGCAAACCAGAGATCATAAAAAAGATTAACGATAAAGGCACGCAGCAAGAGTTTGCATCGAAATGTCTACACCGATCAGGCGGATTTCAGCCTAGCCAAAAACGCGAATGGTAGGACAACATGAGAATGCCGCCTAATTCAAAAGCCGCGTCTATGTCGATAATTCTATGGCAGGCACTCTTTCCTATGGACGTCCAAGCGGCCATAGATAATGCCGGCATCATGGATAATGTCTTGGATCGCTATTCAGCAGCAGCGGCAAGTTGGGCCGGGGTCGTCACCTCCGCCGCAACGTGGTTGTTTTGGACGCTTGTGCTCATTTCAATGGTATGGACATTCGGCATGATGGCACTCCGCAAAGCCGACATTGGGGAATTCTTCGCTGAATTTTTTCGCTTCACGGTCTTTACCGGTTTTTTTTGGTGGCTTCTCACGAATGGGCCTAATTTTGCCTCTTCGATTTATACGTCGCTACGACAAATCGCTGGCAATGCGACTGGTCTCGGTAGCACACTGTCGCCATCCGGCATTGTCGATGTAGGATTCGCCATCTTCGACAAGGTGATGGATCAGTCAACGCTCTGGTCGCCAGTGGATAGCATGACTGGCATCTTGATGGCGGTGGCTATTCTGGTCATTCTGGCCTTGGTCGGCGTGAACATGCTCC